>ERZ857750.412-NODE-412-length-59271-cov-7.907204_pt1 | contig 59271 bp, 76 predicted proteins | sample MGYA00519915_ERZ857750 | MGnify/ENA primary metagenome ERZ857750 (study PRJEB31778, sample SAMEA3449358) | human gut metagenome | biome: human gut; feature: human-associated habitat; material: faeces | place: United Kingdom | collected 2010/2012 ...
AACTTCAGCCTTCCAAGCTGACTACGTGGGTTCGATTCCCATCACCCGCTCCATTTATTTTAAAGTGGAACGGTTTTTTTTACTAAAAAGAAAATATCTAATACGAATAATCAATTCTTTAATAGATAGAGTAATCATTTGGTATTAGACATTTACAAATACTTTATATTGAATTTAGATTTTCAATTTGTTAAAATCTTAAGTGAAAAACTAAATACTATTATTGATATGTTGTAAGTCAAACCAATTAAAATGACTACACATTACGTTGTTTTCTTCTAAAAAACAACGTTTTTTTATGCTTTTTTTATATTCTTTATCATTATATCATCTGATAAATGCAAAAGAAAGTCATTTGTAACAAAAATTGTGAATTGTTACTACTAATACCAATAGATCATATTCAATCTATATAACTTTTGAATACCTTTCTTCTACTCTTATATTATACCATAATATGCTACAAAAGTGTAGCTTTTTATATAATATTGTAGATATATTTTTAAAACTTGTTATAATATATTTAGGAGGAATTTTAAGATGGCAAGAGCAAAAAAAGACTATAAAGCATTAAATATAAAGATTGAAAGTACAATTTATGAAAGACTTGAAAACTACGCTGAAGAAAAGGGGCAAACAAAAACAAAGGCTGTTGAACGTCTTCTAACAAAAGCAATGGATCTAGAAGAAAAAGATGATAAATAAAACCTAAAATATAATGTTAAAATAAAATAATTTTTGATATTTATTTTCTAAAACAGCTATAATATTCTCAATAATAAATTAGAGGAGATTTCTTTGATTTTAGAAGAATTTAATAAAAAGATAATATTATGTAATATTGCTATAAAAAAAGCCTGTATGGAGCTTAATTTGAAGCTTCCAGAAATTTATTATGTTCAGCTTGATGACATCAAGCTCTTTGATCAGGACGGAAATATTGTTTCATATGATTACAGAGATGTAGGGTACAAGGTCAAAAGTATTTTATTCATTCCTAAGGAATACGTTATCTATATCAATGTTGATTTGTTTCAAAATGAAATAAATATGCTTGTAAAATGTTATCAGACCGCAAGACAGATGTATCATACAATACAGGTATATAATCAGCTTCAATCTAAAGAATTAAGTGAATCAACTACTACAGTCAATCAATGGCGATATTGTTATATTGAACGAAAAAATTCTAAACCTAGCGGAATTACACCTGTTCAGGCGGATATGATGGCTTTTTCTATTGTAATGATGCAAAAGTATCATTTTATCAATATTGAATTCAAAGATAATGATTATTTTAGCTGGGAAAGTTTACTGAAAGATATGAAGAGCCGATATTTATAATATATTATAGGTTTGAACAAAAAACATATCATATTTACAGGTAGGTGAGATAATGAGAAACAATGTTGAAACATCAACAGTTGGTGAGATATTATTTGAAGAATTTATGAAACCAAATAATATTTCTGCATATAAACTTGCTAAAGAAATAAATGTTCCATTATCAAGCATACAGGATATTATTCATAATCGTAGCAAGATAATTGTTGACATATCATTACGACTTGCTCGTTTCTTTGGTGTATCAGACAAATATTTTTTAGATATGCAGAATGATATAGATATTCGTAACTCTAAAAAAGGTGTAAATGAAATTAATGATATAGAGGAAATATAAAAATGGAAAATTCAATAAATATATTAAGATCTTTAAAAAAGGAAAGAGAGAGCTTATCAAATAAATTTAATGATGCAATGCAACAAAAAAATATATCAAAAGCTTTAGAAATCAAAGTCAGGCAAGACAGTATTTGTGATAAAATAATCAATGTATATGATTCAATGATAAAATTGCAAAGTAATGAATAAAACCTATTCTCAATTGAATAGGCTTTTTAATTGTTTATAAAATCGTAGATTTCTTTTAATGTTTCAGTTTGGTCAGAACTGTATGTTTCATTTGTGATTTGTTTTAACAATGTTTTTTTCAATCCTTCAATAAATACATCATATGTATTAACTTCTTCCTGATGAATAGCAAATTCTAGCTTTTCTACCATTTCCCTTTGAATTTTTGCATTAACATGTAAATATGTATCGGTTATAACAATATTTTCATGACCTAAACGTTTAGAAACATTATAAACATCATTTGTAAGATTCAACATCAATGTAGCGTGAGAATGTCTAAAGCCATGAAGATTCATATTTGTTACATTTGATTTTTCCTTATATTTATTGAATATTCTACCAAGAGTGGAAAATGAAATCATTTTAATTCCACCAAATACATAATGTTGTTTAATATTATTGGTATAGTTTTGTTTTTCTTTTATAAAATGGTTGAGTAACATTTCGTTCAAGCTTCTATTTATGTAAATAATTCTGTGAGAACTTTTTGATTTAGGTGGCTTTATACATTGTCCTTTACCACGAACACGACAGGCAGTGGTATTTATTGTTATCGTTTGATCAATTAAATCAACATCTTTCCAGCATAAAGAAAGTAGCTCACCTTTGCGCATTCCTGTGTAGTACAGTACACTGAAGAACAGACGATCTCTTTCATTATCAACTACTTTCAAAAAGTTATTGAAGTCTTTTATTGACCAAATTATTTGTGTATCTAATTGTGCTTTTTTATCTATGATAGAAGTAACACTTTCAAGTCCTCTTATTTGAGCAACTGTAAAATCACCATAGGACATAATATTTGCATATTTTAAAAGTCTTTTTAAAAGAGCAATTATTTTATTAATGTAGGAAATACTGTATGTTTTTCCATCTTTTGTTTTGTGCTTTCCATTTAAAAGTTCTTTTTGGTATTTTTTTATCTCTTTAAATTTAATTGATTCTAATTTTTTATTTCCATATTTTTTAGCAAGTCCCGAATTGTATACATAACGTATAGAATCTAAAGTAGTATCTTGATGTGTTAGGTCAATATCTTCTAAATACAATTCAAATAGTTCGTTTAATTTCATTAATTTTTTCCTCCAAAAAACAAAAACTAGTCTAGCATTAAGCTAAACTAGTTCAGTATAATATATTTTTGTTTTCTGTGAAAAGTTTGTATAGAAATAGTTCTAATGTTTTTTTCTTTTTTTTATTTGTTGTTTTTTTTGTGGTTGCATCTTATTTTGATATTTAGAAAGTCTATCAAAATGCAATGTACCATTTGAAAAAATTAAATGATCAAATACATTCATAGGAATACCGTCAGGGTTTTTATTAGGTCTTTTCTTGTCAATGTTATAAAGCTCCCAAAGTTCTTTTTTTGATTTTTTTATTTCATTACATCTTGTTTTGAATTCCTTATCAGCAATTTTGCAAACGACAAAGGAATTTGGCTTAAATTTAGATACTTCGCTATCATTCCATGTATGGAGCGATTCAACACGACCAATTCTAAAATCATTAGCTGGTCTACCATACATATTTTTTCTTGTGATTTCTACAATTACATAGTCTCCAATTTGAATATCTTTTAGATCACAAATATAGTTGAAAGTTTTATTGTTTTCTTTTCCTAGAACTCCACGTTGCATCTTGATTGATACAATACGTGTTTCTTTCTCTAAATCTGTATGATCTTTGTCAGGTTTCATCACATCAACCCAAGAAGTCAAGCGTTGAAATTGCAGACTGTCTGTTTCTTTAATGATGTCATCAAAAATACTATATCGAGGATTCTTGTTATCTTTGTTTTTGATAGCTCTATATCTAGCCCACAATGACCACTTTTTTTTCAATAAAGTGTTACAGCGCATATAGAAATCATTGTCATTGATTTTAAACACAACAAAGTTGTTAGGTCTAAATTGTGCTATTTCTCCATCCCTGAAGATCATAAAATCTTCAACACGACCAATTCTGAAGTCATTGTTGAAATTTTTAGCACGTGTTTTCATGGACAATTCTACAACAACGAAATCACCTTTTTTTACATCTCCTATATCGCATATAAAGGTCATAAGTTTATTTACTTGTGTAATAGGGTCAAGGACACCTCTATGTAGTCTAACGATTGCAATTTTCTTTTCCATATATTGCTCCTTTTTTGTTAATTTCATTATAAAATAAAATTTAGTTACAATTTCTCATTTTATTTTCCAACTAATTAAATTCTTATCTATTTAATTAAATAGCATAATGAATACCCCTAGACATAAAGATAAAATTAGAACATAATATGCTATTTTCCAAAAAAGAGGATATTTACCTAAATATCCTCTAATTAGCCATAGACCAGTTTTTTTTGATTTTCTTTTGTTACAACTACTACAGGCTGCTACTAGATTTTTGCAGTCATTTATATCTTCTATATCGAGTTTTTTTAGCAGTTTTCTATTTATATTTCTAAAACTACTATTTTTTACTTTATGGATAGGATATAGATGATCTATAGTTATTTGATTTTTTTGAAAATGTCTTCCACAATACACACAGCGATAATAGGGCTTACCATTTTTAATGATAGGTTTATTGTTGGCAAAAAAATCTGCACGATAATGAGCATTTCTTGAATATGAGGATTCCAATATCAAGAAAGTTAATCCTTTTTTTAAACAATATGCTTGAAGCCTATTGGCTAGGAATTGATCTTCAGTATTTAAATACCAATATCCTGAATATTTACCAGTTTTTTTGAACTGACAACCAAATTCTTTTAATTCATTTTTAAAATAATAAGTCTTATTTTTACCATTCTTTATTTCATATCTCATGATTCATAGTTATCATATTCTTCTTCGACTTCGTTGGAAGTAGGGGAATCATTTAGAAAAAAACTATTTAATTTATTATTGACCTTTTCAATTTCATCTTTCATAGCATAAAGCTCTTTTAATTCTTTGTTATATTCCTTGATTTCATTTTGTTCTTTTTTTATATTTTCTTCTTTCTTTTTCTTTTTTTGTTCTAATGATTTAATACGTGTTTCTAGTTTTTTATAATTATTCATAGTACAGCTCCTTTTACAGTAATAACAAAAAAGAGCTAACTTGGCTCTTTTGTCATTTATATATTTTAATATTTTTTAGAAATCATTGTATCAATACTTAATTCTGGATGCGTATATCCATAAGCAAAAATGTAGCCATCAATCATACACCCCCAATAATAAGGGCGGTTTTTATCAGATTGCCATCCTTCACGAGATGTTGACATTCCTTTGTAAAATGGGGAATATTTTAGCTCTTTAAGCATTGTATCAAATATCCAAGTTTTATAAATATTCCATAGTTTTTTATGTTTAATATCCTGTATTTCATTATTTTCACGAAGAGTAATACTCATTAATTTATGCAGTACATTTGTATCTTTCCAATTTTTAATAAGATGTATTGAATAGTTGTACTGTTGCTTCGATAGATAATCTTTTAATGAATTAATAACTTCTTCAACATCATATTCTTCATATTCTTCTTTTTCATCATTAACTATGAAAGCTTTACTATTACCTACTTGTTCGGGTTTTAACATAGGTTTAGTACTTTTAATACATTTACCAATTATTTTAATATTCATTTTTTGTTCTCCTTTAATTATATTTTTATTTTACAAGAAGTAGATAAATTATTTCTCACTTTATTTTCCAATAATGTAAAAAGAGCCAACTTGGCTCTTTCTATTACATTAAATATTTTGACTTTGATAATAAATACATTTTTCTTCTAGCAACTTGAAATTACAGCATCTGTTTTCAAGTGATTGCCAAGAATGAGTTATAACAGCATTATAAATTCTTTTGCTGTCAGATATTATTTTTTTCTTATGTAGGTTACAAAATGCTATTTCTTTTCTTAAAAGAAAATAATCTTTGTCTTGACTAATATTATAATTGATTATTGCTCTGTCACATACAGGAATCATATTATTTAGATTTAAAACAGAGAGAAGCTTTCTTTCATCATTATATGTTTCCTCAATAAAAAACATATCTATAGGCTTTTTACCTGTTTCAACATATTTATTAAACATTCTAGATAATTTATCCTTTTTATTACTAGAGATAGGTACAAAATATTTTAAATTGTTGATTTCAAAAAGAACACCCACAAAAGGTTTATTGTCTTTATGTAAAACACTAGAGTTGATTTGAACTTTACTATCATATTTTCTTAAATAGCTTATATATTCTTCATCAATTCTAATTAGAATTAATTTTGACAAGTTTTCTTTTTTCATTAAATCACATCCTATTTTATTAAAAAAGGACAGTCATATATTATGACTATCCAAACTTTTATAGTCCTCAACTACGGTATGAGGTCACCCAACTTTGTATAGTCCTCAACTATGGTATGAGGTCACCCAACTTTGTATAGTCCTCAACTACGGTATGAGGTCACCCAACTTTTACCTCTTTTTAAAAGTGAGGAATCTTTTGGTGGAACTACCACCTACATTTAGTATAGTATCATATTTCAAATTTAATTCAATACTTTATTTAATACTATTCTAATTAGTTTTTTCGTCATAGTAACTTATAAAATATAAATAAATTTAAATATTGATTTGATGTTTTTTCATTGATGATATTTGTATCAGTAGACATTTTCTATGTCTCCCTCACAAATATTAAATTGTAGAAATTCTTTTTCAGCATTCTTTAATGCCTTTTCTTTTATATCATTATTTTTCAATAATCTAGACATCATTTCAATTCCTCTAGGATAAATAATGTTTTTCATTTTATATTTATCATAAGTATGGATATTCATATTTAAACCATATTTATTTGAGAGATAATTGACCATTGCTACTAAATAAAATGATTTACAATATTTTTTTCCTTTAAAGAATTTTTCTATTGTATGAGAATTTGTAATTTCTTCTATAGCTTCTAAAGGATCTAATAATTTAATAGACTGACAAAGATTACTTTTAAATAGCTCAAAATCATCATTATCGGTAATAATTATTACTTCTTTAATAGCCATATCAATTCATTTCCTTTAACTGAATGAATAAAAGATTAATGATTATATTTAGAATCATATATTGTTATTCCTTCACTAAAAATATTTTTGTATATTGGTGAATCAATTTCAATAGAAGATATTTGAAAAATATCAATATCTTTAGATAATGCTTTTTGTAAATCCCCCTTAAGTGAAAATAATTTAATATTTCTAATTTTAGGATCAACAATGCATAAATCAATATCACTTACTAACGAAGCTTCATTTCTAGCGTAAGAGCCAAATAATAAAACATGGTTGACATTATATTCATCAAAAATAGGTTTTACAATTTTTTTAATGTCTTCGATATTATAGATAAATTGATATTTCTTGTCAGAATAATATCCTTTATAAATCTCCATGTTGTCACCAACTTTCATACTTATTATAACATATATAATTAGTATTTATTATTCGTATTCAATACCAATTTTAATACCCAATCCTTTTGGTAAAACAGCGGAAATGATTTCTTTTTCATATAAATATCTATTTGCTTTTATTTTCTTTCTCCATTTACCATTAGAGAATCCAAAATGATATTCTTTAAGTATTTCTTTTGCTTTAAACGTATTTCCCTCAACAACTATATAGCCATCAAACACCAAAACAAGATGATGAGGTGTTCTAAAGTCCAATTTAACTGTTTGATCAAGAGAAAATAGTTTCTCTGTTATTTCATCTACCTTATCAATTTCATATTCTTTATCCCATGATTGATAGCTGGAATTATATCTAAATCCATTTTCTTTAAGATAAGCTTTGATGTTGTAAGAATTAAATACCTCTAAAATAGTAGTTTTATATATTTGTAAAACAACATTCTTTTTCCAGCACACTTCTAAAGCTGTTTTTATTAACTTTTGGTTTTCATAGTCCTCGCAGTTGATTAATTGAACATAATCCAATAATTGGAAGATAAGAGCTTTATAAAGTAATTTTGAATATACCTGAAGAAAAGTCTTATCATTTTTAGTTTCCCCACGATCACAAAAATCAATGTGGTGGGCAAGGGCGATAATACATGAATTTGCTATTGCAACCTCTTGACGATAGAGATTAAAAACAGTAAGCACATTATCTTTATATTTTTCATTTTTTGTTGATTCTTTTTTTGAAAATTCTATTTTAAAGTTCTTATAATTATTTTCTTTGTTTAAATTTTCATAGGTCTTGTCTATGATAAATTCTAATTCTTTTTTTATTGATTTCATAATTATCCTCCGTGTACAAATTCGAGATTTTTACTTTGTGCTCTTGCTTTTTCAATCATGTTATTGAGCATTTGTTCTTGTTCTTTTAGATCATAATGTGCTTGTGCAAGTTCTTTAGCAAGTTCATCTAGTACACCACCTTCAAGACATCTACTCCTGTTTTTCATTGATACCTTGGCATGTTCAGAAACTGTTTCGGAAGTATTATCAATATATAATTCATCTTCTTGTTCCTGCTCGTATTCATCAACATCTTCACGATAACATTTGATATTTTGAAGGATCATATTAGCAATGCGATCATGTAATTCCTTTTCTTTGTTTTCAATGGATTTATTTTGTTCTTTAGATTCTTCTTTAGAAAAGTAACGATTATCAAACATTTCTTTTTCTTTTTCTAACATTTCCCTGTATTTTTTATAAAGCTTATTAATGTCATCTTTCTCTAATAACTTATCTACAAGTTTATCAATTTCTTGACGGTAGGGCATGATATTTGCAGAATTATATTTCATACTTCCAGTTTTAGGAATGTTTTTTTCTAATTTCTTGAACATTCTGTTGATTTCTTTATCATTTGCAAATAATTTTTTTGAATTGTTAGAATTTGAATATTTACCAGCATCCAATCCCATATCTTTTAACGTATCAATGATTTCTTTTTTAACATTGTCTCTTTTAAGATAAAGTTCAGAGTTGATATTCATTGTTCTAATAATGTTTGACTTGATAGGTTTAAAAGTATTTTTTTTAATATGGTAATCTGTTCTTGTTGGATTTTTTTCAAAGATAAAAGCATGGATGTGGGGGTGTGCTGTATTCGTATGGTAGTAGCAACCCCATTCGACATTATCAGGATTCAATCCCAATTCCTTGATATTTTTGTTCATGCTCTTATTCATTAGATTTTTCATTGCTTTTTTATCTAGAATTTTATTTTCTCTAGCAAAAGTTTCATCAAATGAAATAACCAGTCTATAGATCGTTTCAGGTTTATATTTTTCAAAGAGTTTTTTATCTTCGTCCGCTTTGAAATCACCATTCTTACCCCAACCACCATTAGATCCAATTCTATATTTGTAATAGTTTACAGCATCTTCAGTATCAATAGTTTTATCACACGCTTCATCACGATCGTAGTAATCGCACATAGCACCAGTATTAATTTTTTGCTTGCTGTCATTCGATTTAGAATATTGAGTTTGTTTATATTGAATATTGCAGAATATTTCCATATTATTTATTACCTCTGATCGTGTTGATACTTTCAAATGCTTTCCTTAGATCATTACTGTTTAATTCATTGATTTTATCTAATAAGGACATTTTAGGAACACTTTTAGATGTCTTTGACATTTCTTTTTGAATATCTTTAATATGACTTGCTGAATTTTCTTTTTGGGCATTGATGTGTGGTACATCAATTTGATTGATAAATTCAAAGAACTGTTCAGAATTCATATAATTTAGTAATTCTCTTCTTTCAGGAAAATAGCCTAAAGATTTAACGTAAGCATTGATATGTCTTTTTACAGCAGAAGCAAGATCATCACGTTGTGACCAGTACCAGTACATATCTTCTTCAACTAATTCAGTAGTTTTAGGTTTGATATTGTTTTTTACATTAGGAATTTGTGATAGGTCATAATCAGCTCTTGTATAAATAATATAGCGAGGTACAGCATAATGAATTTTTCTATTTATATTATCTATTCTTGAATCTTCCTCATGCAAGTCTTTAATCCATTTGTATTCAGTCATATCAGGAAGATAGTTTTGCATAGGTCCAAGATAAGTACGTGTAACAATAATTCCTCTTCCATCTGTAACATTTTGATAACGTAAAACATCAGGAGAAATCAAAGGAACTTGTTGCTGACTGTATGAAACTCCTCCACCATTTTGAGTAGCATTGTTATTAAAGTTTCCACTTTGACTTGCGACCCAAATAGTTTCATATCCTATTTCTTTACTAAAGTTTTCGCAGGTATCCATACTTGCACTTGAAATAAAAGTTTTTAAGTTACAGTTACCACGAATAATTAATGCTATTTTATCACCATATTTTTCATCTAACTGTTCATCAGCTTGAAGAAAAAGATGTAAGAAAATCCAACGAGATAGGGCAACTGTAATTTTTGTTTCAATTTGATTGATAGGTGCCATGTTTCCAAATTCATCTAAAAAAATGTGACAACGTTTATTTAAATGCATATCTTTTGTAGCTGTAGCACATCTAACAAGTTCTTGATAAGCTTGGTCAACTAAAACAGAAATGATAGGATTATATTTAGAATTTTCATCAGGGTTAATAATAAATAAAACATGTTTACCATTTGCATAATCACTAAATGTCATATCGGAATCACTTAATAATTTTGCTAAATTTTGTCCACTAAAAATTGCAAGTGTCGATAATGTTGAAGTCATAAAACTTCCACGTGTCTTATCAGGAGAGTTAGCAATAGGGGTGAAGGCAACACGTGATGGATTTATTTCATCCAGTGAATTAATATAGGCACTTAAAAGCATACGTGGATTTTTTTCTCCTTTAAAAGTAACTTCCTTTCCTAATACGGAAAGAACCTGATAAACTGAAAAAAGATTTTTACGATTGTCTTTAATGTTTGCTTGTGCGACTGCAAGTATGATTGATTTAATTAAAGCCTTTTGACCATCTATCCAAATTCTCTCACTTTTACCATTGTCTACTACAACTTGGTTAACGAAGTCATCAGTAAACTGGTCTGCATCATCTATACGAGGGTCATCATTATCTTTAAAACAATCAACAATCAATTTAAGCGGATTCCATCTTTGAGATTTTTTCATAAATCTAAAATCAATAACATTAACAGTGTAACCATATTTTTCAAACAAAGTATGAAAGCGACGATACAGTTCTCCTTTGTTATCATGAAAGATTGCAGACTCACGAGCTTTTATAACTAACATGACAAATACACTTAAAAGTTTTCTCGTTTTTCCTGAACGAGTTGAACCATAATTTAAACTGTGAGTAGCACCGACATCATAAATAAGTTCATTGTCACTGATCTTATTGACAGGCATACCTGCTGTTTCAATTTTTTCATTCATATCTATTTTTGCAATTCTAAAATCTTCAAATTCTTTTTGTTCATCAATAGTCTTCCAGCTTTGTTTCCCTAATGTATCTGTTTTCTTTGGCTTTGAAAAAAGAAATGCTTTTGTAATAAATGTAAATGAAAGAACATATAAAGCAAATGTAACGATCATGATAATATCCAAATTATCTGAAAAAACAGTTACAAAAGAACTTTCCTGTAATAATAAACTGAAGAACATATATACAAACATTACTGAAAAAATCGGTACGATTATCGATATACCAATAACAATGATCATCAACTCTTGGTGATGCTTTTTATCTTCTTTTTTGTTCAAAACTTATTACCTCCTTTTTATAATTTTGTTAATGAAAAAAGAGCTAAGTTGGCTCTTCATCTAAATCTAAAAAATTTGCTTCCTACTTAATTTTCTTGTCCTAATTAACTGAATATTTTGACCGAAAATTAAGTAGCAGGATAAGGAGTGTCCGACAGACACTCCGTTTGGGGCTTGTTCGCAGTGCGAACAACCGCATGGTTGACGTTTATTCAAATATTCATTTTTGGAGACAGTTGAATATTTTAGGAATAAATATTCAAAAAATATTCAAGAAAAACTATGCTTTTTTCTTTTGAAAACCGCACGGTTGACGTTTATTTTGATTTTTTTAGAAGTGTCCTCCAAAAGTGAATATTCAAAGCTTTTTTGTGCTTTATTTTTTAAAATATTCAGCCAAAAACCGCACGGTTGACGATTCCTGTAAAATATTCACTTTTTGTCCGACAACTTTTGCTCAAATTTAACTGTAAAACAAAAATATTCAAGAAAATATTCACTATTTTTGTGAAATTTCATTTGAAAAGCGCATGGTTGACGATTCCTGAAGGATTTAACCATTGTCCGACAATATTCAGTATTTTGAGTACTTTTAGGACGGTTTTATCCGTCCAAACCCGCATGGTTGACGTTTATTTTGAATTTTCAAAATATTCAAAAATTGTCCGACAGCGTTTAATATTGATCAAAGAATTTGTTTTGTCTTTTATTGTATTTTTTTAGAACATAATCATCTTGAATTGGCAACTCATTATTGCTCGTAAGTTCATACCAAGTGAAGATGTCATCTTCATCAAATGCGATAGTTGCAAGTTCTTCTTTTGCTATAATTGAACAAAGTTTTTCAAAATATTCAAATGAACTATCAAGATAAACTAGAACAAATATTTCAGGTCTGAACACTTTTAATTTTCTTAAAATCATGAGTAGATCTTTACTTTTATAGAATGATTTTTGAATAATTACATGTGTTAAATTTCTATAACCTGTTACTGGATTTATTGAAAAATTAATATATTTATTTGAAACAATATGAATAACTTCATTTGTGTTTCTATCAAAAAAATGAACAATTTCATCATTCTCGTTATCTCTAAATGTAAATCTTTTGAATAATTTTTGATATAACGGTTCATCAGAATACAGCACGGTTCTGTAATTTTCTAACATTTTTTTCAACTCCTTTTTTGAATTTTTTATTACTTTTTTATTTAAAAATTTGATTTTTTTAATTTAATTATTTCAGGTTTTTTGTTATTAAAATAATTAAAAATCATAAAATAATAATTAAAAAACAATTGTTTTTGTATTACCATTTAGCTATATTTTTTCTTTTCGATTCGATAGAATTGAAATCTTTTTTTGCTTGTTCTTCATCAATTTCATAAGTTTCTAAAATAAAATCTAGGAATTTTTTATTGCTGATATTTTCTTTTTCAAGGTCTTTTACTGTTGTTGCCCATGTTTTCAAAACAACTTCTTGAAACATATTTTCTATATCATATTTCACTTTTGACAGGTCGTGATTAAGAAAATACTGTTCAAAAATATAATTAGCTGTTTGAGAAAATGAATCAAATTCATGTTCAATTTCTATCATTTTAATTTGTTTTAAAGTCTCATTTTTTATACGTAAAGCCATTTTAGTAGTAGGTGATACTTTTAATGTATCACTAAATATTTCATCATCAATTTCAAGTTTGACTGCTATTTGTTTCAGTAGATTTTGGTCATAAGTTTCATATTTATTTGCTTCGAGTCTTTGATAATTTGAAAAGGATATTTGTAGATATTCAGCCATATCTTTTTGTGTAAGCTTCTTTTTTTTCCTTTTATCTTTGATAATGCTCACTAATTTTTCATTTATTTTTACTGTTGCCATAAATAAAATCTCCTTATTTTTTTATAGGAAAGGAAAGGGCAGGAGTGATTTTAGACAGTGCTTTTTTATATTCATTACTAACATAAAAATAGGTTTGAATATAAAAATCATTGTCTTTATTTTCTAATGACGATAAAATATCTTGCCTGTTTAATAGATGATTATTTGAAATCATATCATACGCATCTAACATTTTTTCAATACGGATGTACCAAAATAATTGTTCGTTGTTCATATGGAAACTAGTAAGAAGAAACATCTTCTCCTTCAGGTTCTTCATCTTCATCAGGCATTTGATTTTCGGTATCATCATTTATTTTTTTATTTTCATATGCATCCTTATCTACAATATACAGATACGTTTTTCCTTTTTTGTTTGGTTTGTAATCTTGATTATTGATGTCTCCATTCCATATAAATTTACATTTTTTATTTTGAATATTGAATTTTGCCTTATATAAAGATTGCCAATCATCATCCAAAAGCACATAGCATGTAAACAATTTTTTGTTTTCTTTTTTTGGCTTTTTTACTTGTATATTGTTAATTTCTTTATCTTTATATTCTAATTCTTCTAGATAATTTTGAACACCATTTTTAAAAGCTATTGTCTGATTTTCATTTAATATATCAGAAATAGAATCTTCATTTTCAATTTCATAGTAATAATTTAATTCTTTTATGTTCTCATTGAAAACAGTATTTTGTAGTATTAGATAAGTTAAATATCCACCAATTAATAGAATAAGAATAATGACATAGATAACTGTTTTCTTTGTAATTTTATCGTCCATAATCTGTTTAAATTTCCTTTCTTTATAAATATTTAAGGCATTCAGCTTTCTCGTTTTTCCAACGATTATGCCAACCATTATAATATTTCTTTCCTGTCTTTCCGTATTTTTTATATCCATTCATATCTAGAGAATAGAGATAATCATAAACCTTTGATACAAAAGTACGATCATCCATTGAAGTTTTCGCACCTGAATCAGCAATTATTTTTGGAGCAGTTCCGCTTCCAGCCCAGTTAGAAAGAGAACAAGCCATTCCTTTTACAGCGTCACTTTTCCCTGAAATATCAATTCCTTTTTTCTTCAAATTGTTTTCGACTGGAACATAATAATTGTTATATTCAAATTCATCTTGTTTGATTGCAAAGTCAATAGGATCGTTTTTATAAGCCTGTTTCCAAGCATTATCCAATCCTTTGTTATTTGCTAAATCTTTTTTATTCATATTCAAATAAGGAGCAAACATTGCGTATTTTGCATTGTCTTTTCCATAACAATAACTCAAGAATGTTTGTAGATCATAACGATTATCAAACTGATAATATCCCATTGCGTGGTAGCCATCACCACTTGAAAATCCTTGTCCATAATTTTGTCCTGATTCAAATTTAGCAAAGAATTTGAACGCTACAGATAAAGCACCCTGTAAAGTTTGATTTGTTGAACCAGTAGAAGGGTAGTTAGGAGAAGCGTATCCAAGAATTCTACTGTTGTTTGTATCATAGCTTCTTTCTTTCACTGTATTAGAAGTATTTCCTTCAACTGTATAGACTTTATTTCCTTCAACTTTTGTAACGATACCTACATGAGTTGAATCATTTTTATTTCCTTTGCAGAAGAAAATTATTTTCCCTCGTGCTGGTAAACCGCTACCTCCATAACGTGATACATAATCAAACTGGTTTTTATCTTTGAACCATTTGACACCAGCATCACATGATTGAAATTTAGGAATAGCAGTATTTAATATTCCTGCTTGATCAGCACACCAAGAAACAAAAGTTGCACACCAATTTGCACCATCAGCTTTACCTGTATACCATTGACGGTATTTATCTCCACCTTTTCTACCTGAAACACTGATACTTTCATTGACAGCTATTGTTACAAAGCTTTCCATAGTATCTGTAGTATCAATAGTTTTTGGAGAATCATCTTGTTCTTCTTCAGATGCTCCCATTAACATGAAAGAACTGATTAGAATAATAAAAAATAATAATGATGAACAACAAGAACCGATAATTATTTTTTTTGAATTCTTTTTCATAATTCAATAATAAAAAAGAGCCAATTTGGCTCAATTTTATTTTTTAATACTTTCAAAAAATCTAAGTTCATCAGGTGGAATTATAATTTGTGTAGTCATGGCAGTTTGAGAACCAAACTTTGCATAGCATTCACCAATATTAGCAAACTGAATAAACTCTTGTGCAGATTCAGGAAGAATTTTTGTACCTTTGAAATATTCCGTTTCACCAGCAAGGTTAAAGAAAAATTGATAGCCACTTTGATTGATGATTACCTCACCTTCAGATTTAACTTCATCTTTCAATACGTCACTAATTTGTTGAGTAGCAACTGTAAGACCGCCTATACGTTTTCTGATTCTACGGCTTATAGAACTAAAATATTTCATTACTTCTTTTAAGTCAGGATCCATAATAATACCATATTCATCAGCATAAATTTGTTTTCTAATATCTCTACTATCACTGATAACTTGAGTCCAAATAAATGAAAGGATGTTGAAATATTGAGTTAAAAGAATTCTAGAGCCTGTGTTGTCTTGCAATCCTGAAATATCAAAGTTGATCAATGGATTGTTTAAGTTGATATTTGTATGTCCATTAAATAAAATTGCATCTGCACCTACTGCAAGAGGTCGAATAAAGGCAATACACTCACTAAGTTTTTCTTTTCGAGTTGTATCATTTGCATCTTCGCTTTCATTTTTCATTGTTTTAAGCTCCTCATATAAATCTGATAGAATTGGGTAATCATCATTTGAAAAATTTTCAACAATATCTTCTGCCGATGTTTGATAGTCAATATTCATGATACGTTTATATGTTCTTTCTAAAGCTTCTTCTATTAAGTTGTCATGTAGAATACGTATATCCTTTTTTCCGTTTCTACCTTTATATGCATCAAAGAAAACACGCAAGAAACGTATGTGAGGTGATAATGGTTTGATTTCACTCAATGGAATCTTTTCATCTTCTTTTTCACTTTCTGGAACAGTGATACGGACATGTAAGGGATTGATGCGTCCTTTATCGCCATCTGAACAATCAACGTTTTCACCGCCGAGCGCATATGTCAATTTCTTCAATTCTGAACCTTCAACGTCAATAGAATATTGTTGATATCCAATTCCATATCTATGTGTTATAAGGTGCATTAGATAGGTGGTTTTCCCAAATCCACTTGAACCAAATACAGCTTCATTATAGTTTGCACGATCATCTTTTTTAGTGAAATTATCATAAAATAGAACCCCATTTGTGTCTTTGGTCGTTCCAATACAAATAGGGGGATAACGGTATATTATATTTTTATTTTTATCACGTCTTACTGTTGAATCATATAATGCTTCATGTGTGAAAGGGTACATATAACCAAGAGTATCTACTGTTGTTAACTGATTATATTCAGGTACTTGATTTAAACATAATGGGGAGGATAAATTGAACATCTCCATAGGTCTATGCATTCCTTCTCTAAATTTAATATTTAGTTGTGTTGCAAGATTATCAACATCTTTACATCTTTCTTTTAATAATTCTAGAGAATCGGCAGTAATACGTATTGATACTAGGAAATAAATAGGTGTGCTACCTTCAGCACTAACTTCTCTGGTCATTTGATAGTTATTTTCCAATTCTTTTTCAATTACCGCTTGTTGAGAAGCATTCTTTTCTTTATTTAGGTTTTTATTTAAGTTATTGATTGTTTTATCAATATCTTTTTTGATTATATCATGAGGTGCCATTTCAAAGTGCAATGAAAAATCACAATATCTGAATGTTGCACAATATCCAAGCAATGCCATAGTTGGTTCAGACATAAATGTATATACCCATTTAGTGCGAGTATAGACATTATCATTGATTGTTATTGTAGATGACAATCCTCTTTGAAGTATTCCAAGCTTATCAGGATAAATCAAATCCATTTTTCCATAATCTAAATCAAAATAAGAAGTACCAACAAACTCACTTTCAGTAGGATTATAGTAATTATAAACCGTATTCAACATTTCCTGTGGGGTTGCTGGTTTCGTTTGTTGATAGGTATTTAAAATACTACATACAGTATTGATTTGATCCTTTAGAACGTTAAGATTTTTATGTTTTAAAATGATCATAAAGTTTCTGTCTACTAATTCTCTTGTAACAGATACTTCTTTCAAACGATTTTCGGCATCATTCAATATCTCATATCTTTTTCGGTCAACAACACTCTTTGTTACATTTAAGGTATTCTTCAATACTTCACAATCATGTATATATCCTTCGACATCAGCAGGGACTTCATAAGAATAAATCATCCCAGCATGGATATTTTGTTGAAAGATGGTTGCATAGGCATTCAGATAGGCGAACTGGTCTTTTTGATTCATTCCCCAAATATTCGTTCCTGTAACCTTTGCCATCAAGATGAAATTATCATTATTATCAACAAAGCATTGATATTCTTCACTCCATTTAGCAGGGATAGCATCCTTAATATGTGAGACTTTCTTTGTATCTCTAGGAGAAGGTTTCTTGTTTTGCTGTTTATTTTGATTTTTTTCTTTTTTCTTTTTTGATTGGTTGGATTCTTTCTTCTTGAATATACTCATATTCTATTTCTTCTTCCTCCTTTTCTATATTGATTTCTTTGTAATAAAGATAATTCTTAGGTTGATTTGTTAGAAAATTGAAAAATAGTTTGATGTGTTCCATCATACTCAAATGATCAGGTAACTCAAAACAAAGGACAGCATAGAAAGCCATTGAACCAAAGCCAATCATCAGAGCATAGAATTCACCAATTAGCTTTTTTGATATATAAAAAGTTGCTATAAAAATTATTGCAATTATAAATACTTGATCTATTGATAGAAAGAAGATAAATTTTTCTTTTCTCTTTCCTTTATTTATAATGATTTTTAAACTATTAGGAGCAATCATTTACTTTTTTCCTCCTTTTTTGCTTTTATTTGAATAAGTATTACTGAACAGATTTTTCATAGAGTTTGACTGTGTAGAATTTGGTTGACTTTGTCTCCTGTTAGGAGCATATCTGAAATTTCTAGCACCTCTTTCAACAGTATCACCAATCTTTTTAGTCATTCTATCTCTTACGGGAACACGTCCAACTCTACCATCTTCAACGTTGCTTTTATCTCCCATAAACGCACCTACGATACCGCCATGACGATTACCGTAGTTTGGATTTGCAACTGTATTTCCATCTTTATCTTTTGTATAAGGGTTTGTATCTTTTTTACCTAGAGCAACACGTGCAATGTCTTTTCCAGCATTTTTAATTCCTTGTTTAGTGCTTCTAAATGCACCTTTAGCTCCGCCGACAGTTTGACCCTGCATATTTTTATTACCAAAGAGTTTACCACGAACACCACCAGTCAAATGTCCTGTCATATCATTATGTCTACCCATTACTTTTTTACCAGCAGCCATTACTGCTCCGCCACCGATTGAATTCCAAATTCCTTTCATTTGGTTCATAGATTCCAAGAATCCTGCACCATATCCACCAATCATTGATTGGATAAAAGGTGGGGCAGAGATCACGACTGAAAAGGATGCAAAATACAAAATTAGTGATGCAATCGTATTAGCGACACCTGTTGCTTTGTTGTTAAGAATAGAAGATGAAATATTCATAAAAAACTGTAATAAAAAAAGCTGTGCAAAGTTTACTAGAAATGCTCCCATGATAGCATTCTTCCAAACGTTGAAAGCTTGAGGGTTTTGTTGATTTGTTAATGATAAACAGCATAAAGGACTTATAATATACCAAAATCCAATCATGATTATTCTCATTGCAATTTCAATCGAAACATAGCCCAATAAAATGACAAATATAACTAATCCTACAAGCGTACCGATATAACTGAAATCCCAAATATAATCCCCTGAATGTTCGACCATATAATCATAGGCTTTTTTTGCCTGTGATTTACTAGATGGTACGGAATGAGTACCATAAGCTTCACTTCCGCCTTGATCTTTAGCTTCAGGAAAATCATCATCTGTATTCCATTTACCTAACAAGTCAAAATCATCTGAACCTTCAGTACCTCCAAAATGGTAAGAACCACTGGTATCCCAACGATAGTAAAAAGACCATCTGTCATATTTTCCTCTAGAAAAAAATGAGGAACTTGAACGACCGCTTTTATTAGATGGCTCTCCATCATAACCGTTTAATGCATCTGTTGAATTTGTAATATAGTCATAGAATCTTTCAGCTCCTATATCCATTTTTTCATTTTTACCATTTGTGACATATGAAAAAACGGTATTTTTTTTTTCCATTCCACCAAAAGAGCATAGAACAGAGACAACTAGATTTTTTGAAAGATTAATTTGCTGGCTTGACATTGTTTTTTTATTGTTTCCGCTACTTCCTGTATATTCCATTTGCATAAGGGCATTAGACGCATTCACGCTAATGTTATTGACCATTGGAATAACATATTGCATTGAAATAGCGATAAAGAAACACATGATAGCACCAAATATTTTCTTACTAGGGTCGACATTGTCAGCATCCATCATAATTGCATAAAAAAGCTCCCAAGCAATTTTTGCAGGGAGAATTGAAATCATTAAAATAATACATGCTTTATATCCAGCATTGACCCATTCATTAGATAGAATGGAGAAGGGCAGAATTCCATTAAGTAATGCATTTAACAAAACGTTCAGTACATTTATAAGAGGTTTAATCATTTGCCACATTATGTATCTAAAAGTATTAGAAATACCATCAGAAGCAAAATCTAAAATTGCATAATACATTAGATCAATACACCTCCTAAAATGAATATAATAAATATGACTGCAAGAAAAATAATTGATTTTTTAGGATTGTTTTTAATAAACTTAAACATGTTAATCATATAATTTTTATATTGGTTATTATGAGAGTTATTTATATTGTCGGTATCTGTTTTATTGGAATTTGTTTCATTCTCTATTGAATCCAACTTATCAACAATATCTTTGAAAATAGATTGCAGTAAGACTGTTTCACGTTCATAAGCGTCAACAATTTCTTTTGTATCAACTTCAACATTTTTACTGTTTAATTCGATAAGCATTTTTTTAATTGAAGTGAGTGAATCGTTGACGTTTGAATGATATTCTTTAATCATTTTCATGATTTCTTTTTCATCTTCTTCATTCATAAATGGAATATCATTATTGACTATGTTTATTTCAAAGCTTTTATATACCTCGTTGAATTGATAGATCATTGCTGGAATATTTCCTTTACAGTATTTATAGAATTTTTTGAATTTGTCATAATCATCATCAAATAATTCTCTTACCTTTGAAAAAACCATTTTACTGATTTTAATTTCACCTAATTCTTCACGAATAGTTTTTTCATCAACTCCCAAAATAATAGCAAGATTATCCATTATTTTCCTCCTTTCAAAAAATCAGATAAAACCGCTAGGGTTCTACCTGATCTATTTATTAAAGTAGTTACCGATTACTTCTACGATTGGTTTAGCCAAGAAAATAATTGCTAAAGCAACCAATACACCTTTTGTTTTTTGTGAGTACATTTGGTCTTGTTGTACTTCGGCAAATGATTCTCTAATTTTATAATAAGCAATGATTGAAGGGAATGCGATTGTTGCACATGATTGAAAAAATGTATATCCATCAGCAAAGAATGTTCTGATTAGGTTATAAATAGGTGCAAATCCATTTGCAAATAAAATAGGCATAAAATTTCCTCCTTTCGTTTAAATAAAAAAGAGCCAACATGGCTCAATGACTAAAGTGTTGTAAATAGTGCAATAAACACAGCAACTAATGCGTAAATACCAATCCTTTTTAAGACATCAATAAATTCTTTATCTCCTTTATTGTACCAATAGATTAACTCTGCTACTGATAATAGAATAAAAAATATTGCTCCAAGAATTATGTTCATTACCTTGACGTGCATTTTTTTCACCTCCTTTCAGGTATAAAAAAAGACAATCATTTGATTGTCTTATAGTTCTAGTATTTCCTCATGGACACCTTCTATTTTGTAATAGATATGATTATAATATCTTCTTTCAAAAACAACAGTTTCATACTCATTAGCTGTAATGAATATAAGCTTTGATTCTTTATATTCATTTGTTTTAATGGAATAATGAAGTATAGGAATATTTTTTGAATGGTTTTACCTTCTAAAGTAATTACTTTTATAAATAATGTCATGACTTTAGGATTTTCACCATATATACCTTTGTTTTTTTTATATCTAACTTTTTTTCTAAATATTTAATTCTATCTAAATATTCTCTTTCTTCAATATGATATTGACTTATTTTATCGTTAAGAAATTCGATTTCTTCAAATGTTTTATCAATAAATTTTTGACTGTCATATCTCCTTATGTAACTTATCCAATATTTTTTTGATTGATCAATGATGCTCATTCTCTATCCTCTTTTCTATTTTATTAAAAAGAGCCAGCTTGCCTCTTTAGTTAAATGTAACATTAAATCCATTACCATCAGGACTAACTGAATAACCATGAACTTTACCACTGTTCATCATACTTTCAGCATAGCTGTATGCTGAATTATATGAATCAATGGAATTACCACTAAAATATTTGTTATATTGACTAGGATTAGTCGAAGTTCCTGAATTTGACTTGTTATTTGATGGGTTAGATGAATTAGAATTATCATTATTTTTATTATTATTAGTATTAGAATTATTTTCATTTGAAGTAGTAGGGGATGTAGGCTGATTATTTTCAACACTAACCGTTACTTTTCCCTCTAATCCATTTGCTTTTACATGTATGATGGTTTGCCCGTTACTGATTGCTTTTACAAGACCATTTTCATTTACTGTTGCGATTCCTTCGTTTTCGGATGAATAAGTACATTTATTTTCTTTACCAGTAATAGAAGCGTTTATTTGAACTTCCTGATTTACTTTTAAAGATACTGATTTATTAGATACAGATAGAGTAGGCTTGTCATAAATATGTATGGTTGATGTAGCCTTATTTTTATTACCAGCTTCATCTTCAACAGTACAAGTAATTTTATATTTTCCTACTTTGTTCTTGCTTTTTCCTTTATATTTAATTTTTAGATTTTCTTTCTTTGTTAGATTGTCATTAATTATAAATAATTTTTTTATACTGATCTTATCATCTATCGTATAATCTATATCTTTTTGATATTCGATTGTTGGCTTCTCTTTATCTTTAACAGTAACATACAAAGGATAACTGTAATTATCAACCTTATATACTAGTTTTTGTTTTCCCATTTTATTTGCTGAAAAAGTAGGGCATTTAATTGTATAATTATCTATTGTAATTGTTTTTGAATTTTTATGTCTGTTGATGTCAGAGATACTATAACTATCATAGCCTGTTACAAATTTAGTTGTATCAACATCCTTTTTTCCATAGTTGATTGTGATATTCTCTTGAAATTTCATTCTGTCTTCTTTGGAGTAAGGATCTTTGATCAAGTCAGTACATCCCGTTGTAAAAATCAGAATAAATAATATGATTATAGTTATTTTTATATATTTCATTTCAATCTCCTAAATTAATTGCATTCTTAATATTTATAAAGAAAAGTTTAACCTTTTCTCTATAAATATTAAGAGGTGGCTATTTGCCACCTCATGCATGTAAATTATTTTTTGCCTTTAAGAATAGGTTAGACTTTACGTCACTTTATTTTTTATTCATGGCTTTTTTTTCTAATAAATAGTAGAGAAAATGCAATTAAAGATAATACAGCAATTACAACATAGTAGTTAATACGAGTATCATCACCAGTTTTTACTTTTTTAGCAACTGGTAATAATTCATCATACATAACGACTTTTTGAACGACTGTTCCATTGTTATCAATAGTGAAATTGATACTTTCAGCAGTTTTGTAGTTTTTAGGTGCGATTTCTTCGATTAATGTATATGTTTTTCCAATAGTCAAGTTTTCAATCATATGAGGTTCTTTACCTGAAATCCAACTATCTACGACATTACCATCAGAATCTTTAACAGTTAATTTAGCACCTTCCAATTCTTTTTTAGTAGTAATATCTTGTTTTGAAATTTCTACATTGTCAGTACGTTTGATATTGACAGTTTGATCTTCATCATCCTTATCTTCATGTTTAGCAATTTCATTACCATCTTCATTGAATAATTTTTCAAATACGACTAAAGAACCACCTGTGAAATCTTTAGCGTCAAATTCAAAAGTAACATCTACAGTACCATCTTCAGTTTCAGGAATGAATTTTTGAGTAGCAGTAACTTCTTTGTCATCTACTTTAAATACTTTTCCATCTTTGGTATGAAGAACACCAGTTAAAGAATATTCCTTACCTACAGTCAACCCTTCATAAGAAACGGTATCAGTTAATTTGATTTTAGTTTCTTTATTGTTATCAACTGTAATTTCTTTACTGTTTTCTACATTAGCTGAAGTATGAATATCAATAATATTGACAGTTTGATCTTCATCTTCAATGTCGCTATGACTAGCTAACAATCTGTCTTTTTCATACATATCTTCAAAAACAACGATTTTCTTTTTAGAAAGATCTGTGCCTTTGAATGTAAATTCTACATCAACAGACCCAGTTCTATCTTCAGCGGTAAATGTAGTTTCAGCAGTAACTTCTTTTCCATCGACTAATAAAGGTTGATTAGTTTCTTTATCCATCAATACACCTTTTACAGTATATTCTTTTCCTTTGACTAATCCTTTGTAAGAAACCTTATCTTTAATTGTAATTGTTTCTTGTTCTTGTGCTTCATGGTTGTCATCAGAAGTTGCTGTTGTATGAATTTCAACTTTTTCATTCGTCATTGATTTATCTACTGTATATACTTTAGTAGTTGTATCTTTTTGGCTGAATTCAAATTTGATTGGTGTATCATCAGTAGCATATCCATCTAATGGTTTTGTTTCAAACATTGTATAAACAGTTTTACCTTCAGCATTGATTGGTAAATCAGCAATATTGATTTCTCCATTTTCATCAGTTGTATATTCACCGATGACTTCCTTTTCGTGATAAATAATTGAACCATCAGCATCATCAATTACATCTTGATCAGCTGTTAATTTGAATCCTACATCTTTCAATGCTTCTTTTGTATCATAATCTTTTTTGATTAATTTGATTGAACCTGTAGGTTGTTCGTTGTTGATAACGATTTCTACTACATTATCTCCATCACCATCTTTAGTAAGATCAACTTCATTTAAAATGCTGAATTCTACAGGAGCATCTAAATCCAAGAATCCTTTTGGAGTTTTGATTTCAGTAATTTCATAGTCACCTTTAGATAATTTTAAAGGAGTTGTCACACTTCCTTCTTCATCATCTGAAGATGAGTATTCATCTTTAACGACTACTTGATTTTTACTGTTAGTTGTAAATACAGAATATTTAGTTTTTCCGACTTTTTGAGTTACATATTCATCAGTTTCTTTATTTTTGATTTTGAATGATGCACTGTTTAAAGATACTGTCTTACCAGTTTTAGCATCTTTTTTGACTAATTTGACATAGGCAGTAGTAATGTCATTGTTCAATGTGATATTGTCAGTTTCTTTACTGATTTCATAAATCAAATCAGGGCATGTAACGTATCCATCAGGAGTTTTTGTTTCTCTGATAATGTATTTTTCGTATGGTAAGTTAGTTGTAGTTGCATATCCTTTTTTACCGTTTGAATTATTGGCTGTTGTAATAATTTCATAAGTACTTGCATTATCCCAACCTTTTTCATTGACTTCACTTTGAAGTTTCAATGTAAATTCAGCACCGTTCAATCCTTCAACCAATCCACTTTGGTGATTATCTTGACCAATACCTAGTTTTTGGATTTCAACATTTCCAAAATCCAACCAGTCAACATCGTAATACAATCTTGCTTTATCAGGATCCCAATTCCATGAACCTTCGGTTTGTGTTCCTGAACCGCCATCTTTGATTGCTAAAGCAGTGAAATTTTCACATCCAGCACCAGCGACATTTCCACTTTGGTAATCACTGATATTTTTATTAGCTGCAGTCAAATAAAAACTTTGTCCTGCATTCAAAGTATAAGTTCCACCTGTTTGTGTTTCACCCGTAGTAACATTATGCAATGTTACTTCATCTTGCAATGTTAAGTTTGCTTGTGCGTTACTTCCTTCAAGTGTAACTGTATTTGTATATTGAATTCTATTAGCTGGATCATACGTTGCTTTTAATGAAGCTGTTTGACCTTCATCACTTGTTGGCTTCCATTTTGCATGTCCAATATCAGGTTGTGACATAATCCAGTTATAACCCCATAAGATATTGTCACCATATCCGCTTACTCCGTCGGCATTAGGCCATTTTTTATTGAAATCGTTTAGGTTTAATCCCATTAGATCTCCACTATAGGCATAAGATAACCAGATATGTGTAAATAAATAAGCACCGTCATCGAAATTACCATGTTTATCTCCAAAATCATCAGGAACACATGAGTTCAATTCAATAGTATACATGTCTCTTACTGCTTGATTGTAACCAGGTCCTCCAAATCCATAATAAAGTAACTTTCTAACTGCTTCGTTATTTTCAATGACTTCAGCTGGATAATTTCCTGCTGAAGGGGATTTTTTACTGGCTTCTAAACAATAGGCATATTTACCATTGTATTTAGTCATCACTGTTGACCATTGTTTAGTAGAGCCAATTTTTTTAGACCACCACCAAGGATATTTGGTTTCTTTAATTCGTGTAAATTCATGAGGAATTGTATTATCCCAAGCTTCTACTGAAGTAGTGTTTCCTGCAGAAAAACACATGGAGAATATCATTCCAATCACGATGAACACTTTTGTTAGTTTATTAAATTTATTAAACCATTTGTTCATATTCTCTATCTCCTATAATTATATTTAAAATATACGTATATTTTCTTAATGCAAGTTTGAGCATTAAATTACTTCTGTGAAAAAGGCTTTATGTTTGACGCATCAAACGACCTTTGACAATAAAAAAAGACAATCCGTAGATTGTCTATGGGTGAAACACCCATTTGAATATGTAGTTTTTCATTTCAATTTTTCCTTTCAGTATAGAAAAAGACAATCTTCTGATTGCCTTTTATAATTTTATTTTATTCCCAATATTGATCTGCTCCATAATTACCATGTCCATGTCTATTATTATCCAAATGATTATCTAAAGCATTTTCAGCCTCCCTTGCTGAACTAAATGTATCACAATACCACCCGCAGGTATCACACTTTGCCCAATATTTTGTTTTCAAAACTTTTGAAGGTTGAGATGGTGTACTTGAATTACCACCCGAAGATCCTGATGAACTTCCACCAGTATTTCCACTGCTGGATGGTTTACTGGAAGTACTTCCCGAACTTCCATGTGAGCCACTATTGCTATTACTTGTTGAACTACTGCTGGAACTATTGCTATTAGCAGTTGTTGTGTTATTTTTAGGTTTTCTTACAACGACTGTTTTCTTTTGACCAGTTGTTGGATCAGTTTGTACTTCTGTAGTAGTTTCAGTATTTTCATCTGTTGATGGTTGAACAACTGTCACTTTAAATTCTTTTTCAGTTTTATTTTTATTGACATCTTCAACAGAAGCTTTTGCTGTATATTCACCAGCAGTACTGCCATCAACAGAACTATAATCTATTTGGATTTCATTTAACTGTGCTAGATCAGTTGCACTCATTAATGATTTGAAATCAAAAGTAGATAGGTCAGTTCCTTTAACGACTTCCGTATTATCAGGAACATTTAGCTCTGGAGCGGTTGTATCTTTAACAGTGACTTTGACAGTTTTTGTTTCATCCTTATATTTAACTTTTACTTTATATTTTCCAACAGCTGGATAATCTTTCTGATCTTCATTTTTGATACCATTTTTAATTTTAACATTGTTTTTAAGATACTTAACATCGTCTTTATCTAGTCCTTTTGTCTTGACTAATTGATCAAATACAGGATTATATGTTTGACCGTATTCAACAGTTACAACTTCTTTTTTCAAAGATAAATCAGGAGAAGTATCTCTAGTAACATAATAAACTCCTCCAATCAGTAAAACACCAGCCACACAACCAGCAGCGATTTTTTTTGATTTTGTATTTAAATATTTTTCAATAACATTTTGTTTCTTTTCTTCCATATTCAACACTCCCATTTTTATGATTGAGCCAAGTTGGCTCTTTATTGAAAAGGACTTATATAATCACTTTTTTAAACAAAGATAATAGGGTAGTATTCCTTTTAATTAAAATCATTAATTTAATCCAATTGTGATTAATGCCTAATATTTTAGATTTTTATATTTTTCATTTCTTGAAATATTATTTTTTATTTTGTAATTTGAATACTTCAAGAGCTTCATCTAAAGTTGTTTCTATGTAATTAAAACCATATTTTTCTTTATCAATAATTTCTTGTTCTGATTCTAAATTTTGTAATTTTTCAAACTGAACACTATAATCACAAAATACTGTGACACCGTCATGATATTCATAGAAAATCTTACATTCTCTTTCATTTCCAAAATGAGTAATACTTTTACTAACCTCTTTCATGATTGTTTTACATCTATGATTTTTAGTGATATTTTGAACAGGAAAATTTTCATCAATGTTTTCCTGTACATATTTATATGCATCAATTAATGCCATTTTTAATCCTCCTTATTTTTTAACTACAATACCAAAATATTTATGGTAGATTAGGATTGTTTTCCTTTGATTTTTTATATCTAATGTAATGATTGTTGCTCATATGGTTTAGATATAATTAGGACTTACATTACTTACTTTAATTAATCATATGACTAATCGAAGGGAATTAAAAAACGATTGAACTACTGTGTGCAATATTGTTAGTATATAATTTTTTTGAACAATTATTGATTAAATTCTTAATAGTTAATGCCTAAATAAACTTTTATATAATTGAGCCAAGTTGGCTCTTTATTTAAATTATTAACTTTATAATTTTATTCCTGTAATACATGTAATAAATGCAGAGATAATTGCTAGACCCAAAGCAATAGCAATTACAATTATATTTTGAGTAAACATAGTTTTAATTACTATTTTTAAATATTCTGTTATCGGATCTTTTTCATTATTCATCTTCTACCATCTCCTCTAATATTTTTTCTAAAGCTCTTACTTTCTTCAATAATACATATCCATTCGTTTGTTTGAATTCTTTGCTTGATGTTATGATAGGGGTTGGATCTTTTCCAACAATAGCATCAGCTCCAAGTATTTCTTTACGTTCCTCTGGACTTTTACTTCTAATAAAATCAACTGCTTCTATCTCAATGATAACATCAAGCATTAGCATAATTTTATCTCTTACTTCTTCGTACATAGGCTGTAGTTTTTCTTTTTCTACAAAACCGTGATAGAAGCTGGATCTTGAAACATCATATTTATCCAATTGTTTTTTCAAAGAGCCAGTATAAAATTTCTTGATAAGTTGAATTTTGTTATTTATAAATACGCTCATTTTCTTCACCTCACATTAGGAACACTTTTTAATTTTCACGAACAACTTGTTCCTTATCTACTTATATGTTATTCCTAATGGTGGCATAAGTCAAATCATATATTATATAAAAAGGTGTTTTGATAGCACACCTTTTTATAGAGAAACTATTAATGAACCAAACGTTTACTAGTATTCCTTTCTAGGAACTCCTAGTATACATATTTTAGCATATCTAAAAATCGGTTTTCTCTACTTTTTTTCCACGATTAAAATTTGAACTCTTTTGAAAGTCGCATAGAATAAGGACTTTTTATTTTTATATATTTTAAATTTTTTTTGATTCTCATTTAATCAACTACATTTTAAGTAGATTTTAAAAAGAGCCAGTTTGGCTCAATTATGAAGATATGTATTTAATGAATTAATGAAAATGAAAAGAGCCAAATTGGCTCTTTTGAATTTGAAATATATTCTACAGGTGGATTTCTGAAAGAATATACTTTTTAAGTTGATTGAATTAGATGGTTTCTTTTGATCAACTGTATGTTGGATTTATCTATTTATTCCAACTATAGCAATTATAGCATACCCCAAAAACGGTTTTCTCTACTTTTTTTCCACGATTGATTTTTTTAATCTTCTGAAACTAGCATAAAATAAGGGTTTTTAAAAATAAAAAAAAATAAACTTTTTTTAAATATTATCAAATATGATGATGTAATTCTTATTTTTTACAATAAAAGAGCCAAGTTGGCTCTTTTAAAAAATACATACATAGACAACACATTATATGGATTGTTCGTCATTAATTTCTTCTGTTTCTTCATTTACATGTTCTTCTTCAAACAGTTTATCATATTTGTGAGGTTCACTTATACATTCATTCATTGCATCCATCAATGGTTTTAAATCACTACCATGTGCTAAAGCAAACAATTCATTTAAATCATTCAATAATAATTTATTTAGGTCTATGTCTAATCCCAATTCTCTTTCAGCAAATTGTTGGGAGAATATTATTGTTGTAATGGCATTTCCTTTGTAAAAGGGTTGAATATCAAACAGTTTACTCATATTAAAAGAGAAAAGGGCAACTTTTTGATCTAACGAACATCTTTCGTAATAATCCTTGTTGAACCCTTGAAAAACTTCATTAAATGCAAGATCAAAATTTTCTAAAGACATTGGTTCGATATAATGTTGTAAATCATCTTTAGTTGTTCCAACGAAGTCTACTGTTCTGAACTTTCCAGCAAAATCATATAGATCTTCATAAATAAATTTATTGATTCCTTTTAGAAAATTGATTTTGTCATCTTCAGTTTCAAGTTTTATTTGATCAAGAACATTTTCTTTTTGTTCAATAAGCATAGCAGTTTTTATCTTTACAATGTTTTCTTCTTTAATTGCTAATTTTGATTCTGATTTTATATTCAATTTATTTTTTAAAGTATTAGTATGTTTATATTTTAAATCATTAAATCTTTTTAATTGATTTTCATAAGAAAAAAATGGATTGCTTAAATCCAATTTGTCGTGTTTTTCATTCATCTTTTTTGCCTCCAATTTAGTAAGTAAAACAAAAGAGCCAAGTTGGCTCTTTTGAAAATGATTATGATTTTAATTCTTCTTGAAGTAAATCATCTAATGATTTAGTTCCTTCGATATATGGTTGAAATAAATCTTTGTCCTTTGAGTATCCATCTAAAGAGCAAAGTGAAGAAGCTGTTTCAACAATTTGTTCTCTTTCTTCTTTTGTTTCCATGACCTTTCCTCCTATTCATTTACAGCTTTTTTTAATGCTGAACTTGCCTTAAAAGCAGGGGATTTACTTGCTTTGATTTCAATTGTTTCACCAGTATGAGGATTTCTACCAGTACGAGCGCTTCTGTCTCTTACTTCAAAATTACCAAATCCCTTTAGAGAAACTTTGTCTCCTTTAACAAGTGCATCAGTAATTACGTCAGCAAAGCTTGTGATTACTTTGTCTACATCAGTTTTAGTCAGTTCAGTTTTTGAAGCAATAGCTTCTACTAATTCATTTTTTGTCATTAATAAATTCTCCTTTATCTTTGTTATATAACTATTATATTATAACAGTTGTGACAATTTCTAAACATTTTTTCTACTTTGATGAATGAGCCAAGTTGGCTCTTCTGCTAGATTTCGATAATGTCATCTTGTGTTTGTTCTTGATTTAACACTTGATTTTCTTTATCTTTCAGATAATCTAAAAAGCTTTCATCATTTGCGGATAAGCATTCAAATAGATTTTTAGCAGTTACAACACGTATAGCTTCATTTATATTAATAGATATATTTTCTTTAGAAAATAATTCATGTACCTGTTCTTTAGAAATTTCAAATATATTTTCATAAAATTCTATAAATGTTGAAAGTTCATTTACTTGATTATTGTTTAAAAATTCTTTATAGCAGTCAGAAACAGCGTTTTGCATTGGGTAGTTGCTTTCACTTTGTTCTATTAATTGATCTATTAGTTTTTTTTCTAATTTATTCATGAATATACTCCTTTTCTTTGGAAAGTGAAAAGAGCCAATATGGCTCTTTTCACTGATTATTTGTATTAAATTTGAATATAAAAAGCAGAAATTCTTTTTAAAACTTCTACATTTGTAGTATAGCATATGTAAATCGACAAATCCTCTACTTTTTTTCCACGATAGATAAATTATTAAATTTATATGCTATATAGAAAGAGCCAAGTTGGCTCTTTTGCTAGATTTCGATAATGCTATTTTTAATTAAAAAGGGCTAAAGTAGCCCTTATTAAATTTCCAAATTATTTTCTTGTTCATCTTCTTCAAATTCATTAACATATTCTTTATACATTTCTTCGACATTAGATATTAAGTTTTCTATTTCAGGAAATGCTTTTACTATTTTACGTCTAGCTATTTGATAATCTAATATATATCTTGTTTGTGATTCCCAGTTGGTAATCATATCACTGTTATCATCAATATATTCAGGTATCAAATCTAACATATCATTTTTTTCAAATACATTTATTAACTGATTAATGCTATGGACTTTTGGAAAATCTATACCATTCATAAAAAGAATGTATTTTAATGTTAGTTCAACTGATTGCTGTAAATGATAACCTGCATAATTGAGCATGATTTCATCATCAAATGATTCATAGATATTTTTTGCTAGTATTAAGTTTTCTTTTGCAATATCTAGGTATGTTCTATCGCTCATATATGGTTACTCCTGTTTTCTTTATTTCATTTCTTAAATTGGCATCTACTGTAAAATTGTTCCAGTAATCATATGCCTTTGTAATAAAAGGAAAGTTGACTCTCTTATTTTTATCAAGTTCAAGATAAATATCGATGTCACTGTCAATGTGACAAGTAGGTTTTAAACTTGATCCAAAAATAATTATCTTTTTTATATTTTCATCCTTTTTTAATGAATTTAATATTTCTGATACATATTTTTGTTGGTTTGGGAAAATACGATCACAATGTTCAAAGGGTTGTTTTATACATACATGATATTTATATTTTTTCATAAGCATAACCTCCTTATAGATATTGTATCATAATAATTGATAAATAGATTAAAAGAATATTTTTCACTTACCATATTTTTTACATCGTGTCACCACTAATTTAATATTAGAAAGGGTCAACTTAGCCCTTTATTAAATTTCTAAATCATCGTTTTCTTGTTCAAACTGTTCATTTTCATATTGATTTTCTTTGATGTTTTCTTGTGTAATAATTGATGCTATTTGTTCTTCTATGATTTTCATTTGTAATGGATCATTGATAGAAACTGGTATATCAATAATATTTACTTCATTATCTGAATTCAATAAAATACCAACTTTTCCTTCATTAATGAAATTATTTTTTTCTTTAATATCATATATAAAGATATTATCCATATCTTTAACATGCAATTTATCTAGTAAAGTAGCATACTGTTCAAGTGTAATTGCACTTTCATATACTTTACCTTTTAAATTCTTATTTAATATATGTTTTTCTTTGAATTGTTCATTAATATTTTTTATCAATTCGTTTATTGTAGATTTATAACTTGATTCAAGAAAAGAAAAGTAGGGCGAAGAAATAAAATCATTGATTTCATTTACGAATTCATTCCTGAATGATTTATCTTTTATATTTTCAATAAGATATTCTTTTAAATTTTCCTTTTCGTGATTATTAGAAGTCATTAAATCTGAATAGATTTCAATAGTATTAACTAAATTATTCATGATTATAACCCCATTGATGTTTCAATTTCATCAAGAGATAATTCGTATTCTTGATGATGTTCTTCTAAATCATATCCTTCAAGTTCTTGTTGCTGAATTCTTTCAACAGCAAGATCTATGAAATTGTTGAGTTCCGCAGGAGTAATAGGTTTGACATATCCGTAAACTTTTAATGAAAGTTCGTCACTGTCGGGGGCTTTTACTTCTATCATATTAAGTAATGCTTGACAGATCGTATATCCAGTTGCTCCTTTTGCTAGAAGTACTCTAACTCTGTCAGGATCAATTAATCCCATTTGCCCAATTAAAGAGTGTGAATCAGGAATTTCTGATATAACAGATAAAAGTATTTGCATCCGTTGATGATTATTGAGTTTATAAATATTCTTTTTTAATGCAAGACATATTTCTTTGCTTCCTTTATAGTTCATACATATCATCCTTTCTTTCTATAAAGTCAAAATATTTAGTTTTCACAAAAAGAGCCAAGCTGGCTCTTTGTTATATTTCTAGTTCATATTCATCTTCTTGTTCTTCATATTGATTATTTTCTTCTTCATTTATAACTTTTTCAAATACTTCATGCATAGCTTGTTTTTTAATTTCTTCACAACGTGCAATATCTCTATGAATTTCATGATAACGTTTATTTATTTCATTAATTTCATCTAATTTGTCATCTAAAATTGATTGAATACTAGAGGGGTTTTTCATCAATTTAAAAGGTAGTTCTTCAAAGAATGAGAGAGTTTGAATAATGTTATTTTTATCAATTTCATCATATACAATATCTAATTGAGATACCTGCTCATTATATATTTTACCGAGTTCTTTTAATGATTTTAAACTGTTGATTTTTAATTTAGCATCTTCATTTTCTAACAGTGAATTTAAATAAGTTCTGATGTTTTTTTTATGAGCTATTTCATTCATGACATCTAGTTTTTCATTTTCCAGTTTATGTTTTTTTATAAACTGGAAGAAATGTGTTTCTTGATTTAGAAGATCTTTAAGTTTTGTTTTGCTGACATTTATTTGTTTATCAAGCTCATTAAGTGTGTTGTTTATTTCATCATTACTTTTGTATGCTAAATCTTTTGGAGAAATATTATTTTCTGATAATTTCATTACATCCTTATTATGGTTTAATAAAAATTTATAATGTGCTATATCTGTATCAATATCCTCTAGATTTACAGGCTTTAAAATACAATAGCTTTTTAAATATTCTCTAAAATCTTCCCTATCAAAATTTAATAGTTTGTAATCAATTTTTTCATTTTGAACATGTGAATTTTGAAAATAGTCATTATATTTAGATATGAATATTTCTTGGGATTTTGTTATCTTATACATGTCGTTGAAATAAGAAGCGATAAGTTCCTTGTTATTTTTTAGCATATCTGCATTATCTAATTCAACTGAATATTCAGCAAATAGTTCACGTAAATTTTTTTCTGCTTCAGGGTACAGTAAATAGGTATCCTTAATTTCATTTTTATATAGTCTTTCAACATTTTCAGGTAAATGCGTCAATCTAAATTGTTCACAGGTTTGCATTTCCCAGTTTTCAACATCCATACCACCGTTTGATCCATACATATATTGGTCATAGGCTTCACCAGCATCATATTCGGCAATTTCCTTCATGGCATTTATTACTGCTGTTTTTACATCTTTATCTAGCAAAATTGTATCATCTGTTCTTTCAAGTAAATCGTTTGGTAATTTAGGAGGATATTTGTCTAAATATTCTTTTATATAATATAACACATACTTTTTGGTTGGTTTATTTTCTTTTAACAGATCTTCCATTTTTTCATTGATCATATTGAGTCCTTGTTCATCAACTTGTTTATATTCAAACAAAGGTATCTTTTCTATACGGTCATTATCTAGGTATTCAATCCATATATCAGTATCAGAATTCGCTAGGCTGTTTCCCAAGCGGTCACCTTCAGGATAACTAATAACAATTTTAGTTTCATTATTAGAAGAAAGACGAATCGTTTCTTTATCTTCAATATAAAAATCTGTAGAGTTTTCTATGAATTCATGTTTGAATTCTTCGCTGGGGAAAAGCTCTTTGATACGTGCAAGAGCAACATTTTCATTGATATTAGATCCTTTCAAGGTAGATACTAACTTATTTATTTTTTTATTTAACAATTCATTCATTTTATTTTTTCCTTTCCTGATAGATTTAAAAGAGCCAAGTTGGCTCTTTTAAAAACTCATTTCAATTTCATCTGTTTCTTCAACAATTTCATCTTCTTCTAAAGAAGTTTCTTGTTCTTGTTGTAGAGTATATTCTTCAATGTATTGATTCATTTCTTTAGCATGACTGTTAAATTTTGACATGACATTAGTTGAAAGTTTTTCAATATCCAATGATATATCTTCATGAGATTTACCAGCGTTTTCAAGTTGTTTGATATATGAGTTATAATTACCTTTTAGATGTGACTTTAATTGGTCATCTAACTCAAAGCCATACATTCCTAATGACATTGTAGCAAATATATCCGCTTCAATTTCTTTTCTCTCCGTTGTAAAGAGGATATTTGTATTTTGTCCATCTTCTTTCTCACTTTTTTGAGCTTCTAGATTATGATAAAATGCGTGTCCTAGTTCATGCAGCATAACATAGATTTTTCTAGTATCTTCACAAATGGTATTGATACAAATTGCATTTGATGAAGGTGAAAAGAATCCACCTAACGATATTGAATCCAATTCTACATCTTCTATAGAATAGGGGGTTTTTTCATTAATGTAATTTGCTATTGCTTTGCACATAAAGTTTGCTTTTTCATCCGCTATGCCAACAGAGAAAATTTCTGGATATTTTTCTTTTGGATAGGTCGTTTGCGATATATCAAAGACAGTTCCTTTTCCAAATACAAGTTTTTCTTTTATATCATACTCACCAGCCTTAGCTTTTTCTTTAATTTCATCACATGCTTCGGATAGGGCAACAGCAACATATTTTGCGTTAGTACTCAAAATAGTGTCTCTATAATTCTCAGTAAGCTTTTGATACTTTATAACAGTATCTTTATCAGCGATAATAAACTTTTTTGTCTGTGGAACAAGAATACTTGCTCCGTGTGTTCCTTTTTTCGGATAGGCACCCATTTTGATCCATGATGCACTTGATTGGACAAATGTAGCATGAGGGTTTTGTTGAAAAATCATTGCGGTATTTCTAGGTGAATAGTTATAGAATCGTGATGAAAATAGAAAGTATTCTATCATCTTGTCTTGGTCGGTTCTATAATTATCAAAAATATCTCTTATGGCTGTTTTTGACAGTTCTTTAGTTTCTTCAACCTGTTTCTTATACTTTTCAAGTTGTTCTGGAGTAGGTGTCCATTTTTTCTTACTATTCTTCGACATCACATAGACCTTCTTTCATTAATTTTACAGTCATATCTTCATCAAGTTCCTTTACAAGTTCTTCATCAACTGTATCAGAGATATTAATGATTTCCTCAACATAACCGATGGCCATTGTGTCAGTATTTCCGACATAGCTTACATTTCTTTTTAAATCTTGTTTAAAACATACGTACATAATTATTTCCTCTTTTCTTTTTTATTGATTAAAGTTAAAAGAGCCATGTTGGCTCTTTATTATAATTCTATTTCAATAGTATTTTCTTTATCTTCTTGAACTGTATCATTACTATTATTTAAAATGTTTTCTTTCATCTTATCATAGGTTTCTTCATCTTTTTCTATAACAATTACATTACGATTTGTATTGAGAGAAGCAATAGCAAAATTCCCTGAACCGCCAAATTGGTCTAAAAGCAATTCATAAGGCTTTGAAATGCAATGAATAATATCTTCTAAAAGTTCAACTGGTTTTTCGGCAGAGTGTATTTTTTCTTTTGCTTTTGCTGGTTGATAGTCAAATGCGGTAGGAAGCATTTTAGATGTTCCAGACATATAGTGAATTTCTAACCCATGTTTTTCTAATATATCTCTAACTTCATAAGAACTTTTACCTTTTACATCTAAATTGTTTTCTCTTGCAATTTGAAGATTTCTTTTTTGATTTAATCTCAACTCTCTAGGTTTGCCATTTGAGAAAATCATGACATCTTCACAGTTGCTTGATTTTCTACCAGTATTGCTTACAAAAGTTCCTTTTGACCATGAAACCTTAGAGTAATATCTAAATCCAGCATCTTTTGCCATTTTTTTGATAGTGTAGAGATATTCCATGTTATCTTCATTTTCTTCTGGAAGAAATTCAACAAGGAAAGCTCCCTCTTTTAATACACGTTTTTTCAGTAAAATCATTTTGTTCATATCTAAAAAGCTCATATTTTGCAAAGTTTCTATTTCCGCCTTTCAATGATTTAACTAGTGAATAGGGGTGATCCGTAACAATGCCATCAATGCTTTTATCAGGAATACTGCTTAAATCTCTACCATCACCATTTATTAAAAGACATCTTGTTTCTTTTCCTTTAATTTGGGAAGTTACTTGATATACACCTCTACTTATTTTAGAAAATATTCCTCGTTCAACACCTTCATAGATTCTAGCTCTGACAGATTCATCATTGACTTTCATATCTTTGACTGTATTAATAACTTCGGTTGCTTCCTTAATTGTAAATGATTCATCTTCATAAAAGTAGTCGAATAAATTCATTTGAATAGTGTTCATTATTCTTCAACTCCAAAAACTTTATATAGATGGTTTACAAATTCATTGCTCTCTTGTTTTTGGTAAATAAGATGCAAATGAGGTATTCTATCATGTTGGAAAAAGTGGGGTACTAATGCGCCTTTTCTTTTATTCTCTTTAAGAAATTTACTGTATTCACTTAAAATGAGTTTATATATTTCATCAACTTCATCAATATTGTAATTATTATCTTCATCTTCAAAATCAATGAGAACTACTGAATAATGTTCAGGTGAAAAGTTATCTTCAAAATCTTCTTTATTAGAATCATTGAACTCTTTCAATGCTTTCTTTCTATTATCTAATTCAACCATTGAAAAGATTTTTTCTTCATCTTTAGTGCCATCAAATAAATGAATATTACCTTTCATTATGTAATGTTTATTGTAATGTCTTTCAGTAGTAGCAAACATATAGGCTTCAAAATAATTTAGATTTCCTTTTAGTGGGTAATCATTATTAAGTAGAATGTTTATCATATAGGTAGCTCCTTTCTTTGTCAAAAAAGAGCCAACATGGCTCTTTTTAGATTTCTATTTCTTCATCTTCATAGACTTCATCAGTTTCTTCTTGCATATCTATTAAAAACTGAGGTACTTCAATATCACTTAATTCCATAGCCTGTTTTAAATTACAATGTTCTGGTAAATGTATATCTCTTTCGATAGAACCTATCGTAAAGGGAATACCATTCAGTTTTGCTTTTATTTCAATGCTTTCTAGCTGTTTTAATGTAACATAGCCAAATTCGGCATCATGTGGATTACTTAATTGTACATATCCAAACATTAAATAATCTCCATCTTCCTGTTTGTCTCCTTCAGTAATAAGCCATGTACCATGTCCGTATGGATTATAAAACTTTGCAATTACTTCAGCATCAAGTCCTTTTCCATCTTGACTGTATAATGGATATTTTTCAAATTTTTTTCAAGTTCTTTTGTTAACAGTTTCATTTTGTAGTCTCCTTTATAGATGAAAATGAAATGAGCCAACTTGGCTCTTTTATCCTAAATCTATATAAAATTCTAATTCATCTTCTAATTCCTGTTCTTGTTGATTATCAAATATTTCTTCAAACAGATTTATTTTTTCATTATCACCATTTACTGGTATGATTTTATATTCAGTAATCATTTCTAAAGTAACATCGTCAGGAACATATTTATACATACTTCCATAGCATTTAACTACAAGTTCTTGTTCTTCGTTAAAGAATAGATCAACACCTGAATGGATGTCGGCTGAATTATAAATATTATTAAAGACATCATGAAGCTTATCAGTATAACCATCAATCATCTTATTTTTATGTCCTAAGTCGGTGTATTCTGGTAGAACATAACATTTATAGTTTTTTAAATGTTCGTTGATATACATTTCAAAGTTTTCAATTTCTTTATTGTGTTGCTGTTCGGTTTTTTCATCAGTTGCATCATAGAGTTGAAAACTTGTTACATAGGCATTGCCATTGATCTCAGTTACTTTCATTTTTTGATTGTTTTTTTCTATAAAGCTTATAAAACTGATATTGTCATTTTCGTATTGGTTGTTTTCGACCTCATATAAAAATTGTTCTTCTGGCATTTTTAATACTTCGATTGCTATATTCAGCCATGTTTTAAGTGATTCAATAGATTCTGGGTCATCAATACTCATGTAATTATTATTATTGTCTGCAAATTGCAAATATTCATCTACGATCTTTAATCTAAAATCATTGACTGGTAAATCTTCATTAGTTGAACTGTAATCATTCCAATACTCAATAAGCATAGGAGATTCATAAGACTGTATTACAGTATGTTTATTGTAATGGGCATCTTCTTTAGCATCTTTCATTATAGCATTGACATAATTATCGACAGTAAGTAGTCCATCATGATTTAACTTGTAGAACTTATTAATAAATTCTTCATTAGAGAGTTCTATAAGGTCTTTGGTTTTTTCTATTGTCATAGATAGCAAACACATATCATTATCGGCTGTAGACATATTAACCACATTTATAAGTAGGTTATGCATGATTTCATATCTAAAATTATTGGCATTGTCACTTACGATTTCAATTCCTATATCTTCAATAGATGCAAAATTTGAATGACCATATAAGATTTTATCTACAAATTCATCATCTAACATATCATGTATTTTAATAACATCTCTAGTCCAGTTGATAAATTGTTCATAGCTTTCTTCTTCTTTCTTTCCAGCATTTGCTTCAGCGTGATAAAACCATTTTACTTCGATTTCTTTTTTTAATTCAGCAATGGTAGATTCCTTTTCAGCTGATTTATCAAAATTGTCAATATATTTAATTTTTCTTTCAAAGGCTTTTTCAATTGTCTTTTCATTGATAATTTCAAAATCATCTTCATCATATAGAAGTGCAAGAGAACTTCCATTTTCCCATTTAACATGAATTTGCCCAGCATCATCCACGTGATCAACAATACCCTGTGTTCCGCTTGGAACAGGATTGTAATTATCTTTCATATAATTTAACTTGATTTTTGTTCCTTCAGGGTACATCTTTTTTATTTGTTCAATTTTACTATTTTCATCCATTTTTTTATCTCCTTTTATTGAAATAACTAAAAAGAGCCAAGTTGGCTCTTTATAGTTCTAGTTCTTCATCTTCTTCAATTACATCTTCGATATTGTAATCATTATCGTAGAATTTATCTAATATATCATTGTCTGACATAGAGTAGACTGGGCATTCAAGGTAATCAATGCCATTAGATTGATATTCTTCATTTTCATACAGTCCAGCGATATATTCGCTTAAATCTTCTAATGTAGTCCTTTTACCAGCTTCATCATCAACGCTCCTATATATTACTTTTGCATGATCAACAATCTGTTGAATGTTGTCATACATAAGATAAGGATGATTTTCTTCCAAATAGTGTATCGTTTTATACTTTTCATAATCCATTTTCTCTGCGGTCTTATTTGCATAGACTTGTTTTGCCACTTCCAATCGTTGACTGTAAACAAGAGAATTTGACCATTCACCTGTTTCATCATTTATATCACAAGCAACATTGTAATAGTTAGACACTTCATTTTTTAAAAGCGCAACGTGATTTTCATTATCACGCATTATCACTTTAAAAGGAGTACCATTATTAAAAATAATATTTGGACTTTGCTTAGTATTTAAGCTAGATATTAATTCTTCTGTTTCAATATCACAGTATGAGGATAAGTCATCTAATACACTTTGATGTTCAACTAGCCAATTAGCAATTTTATTGTTTAAATTAAGTAGGCTGCTTGATTGTTGTTTATGAGGTTTAAAGATATATTGTTTATCATTTTGTAAACAATCAACGATTTTATCTAGTTCTTTATAAGCACTTAAGTATATATCTTTAATCGCTTTACCATCCTCTACAAAATCTTTTAGATCATTAGCAGTTAAATTAAAATCTGGTAAATTTGATAGAGCAAATTCATATGCATTAAACTTATCATAAGTTCGTTTCATTTGAGATTTTAATTTTTGAACAGATTCAATTTTTGTATAATCAAAAGTTATGTCCGTGAAATCATTTATGATGGTTTCGCCTAAAGGTGAAGTAAATTCAGTAAAAATATCCACACCATTGGCTGAATATGCCCATCCTAATCCGTCTAACGCTTGAAATACTTCATAAAACCTTGAATCATTGATATACGAATAAGCTTCGAATTCTGTTCTGAATTTTTCACTATATGTTTTATTATCGTCACCTTTTTTCATTGTTACTGTATATGGTTCATTTTCATATTCATCGTATGTTCTATTGATAGTATAATAAGTATCCATTTTTTATCCTTCTTTCTATTTATATAAAAACAAAAGAGCCAAAATGGCTCTTTTTAAAGTTCTATTTGATTGTCTTGTTCAATTTCCTCTGTAATTTCATGTTCAATGATATTATCTTGATAAAGAGCATCAAAATAATCCGCTTTAAATACTTCTTTTGCAAATTCAAGATGTTTTTCATTGTAGCAAGTAAAATCACGATCCGCTGCTAGGGTATCTTTTCCATTACAAGTTACTACTTTTGGAAAATTTTCATGAGATTCTTTGACTTCCATATCTTTGTTTTCATTAAATATATTTTGAAAATAATTATTTTTTAGATCATGATAATCACCAAACTGGCTATATTCATCAATATAGCCAATGTTATAAATTGTCCTTAAATTAAAATCAATTTGTTTTGTATTTTCATCATATTCGCAATAGGTAAGCATATCACTTGCTTCAAGAAGAGAAATAACATGATTGAATTCATTGTTATCAAGGTGATATTGTTCTTGAATATCTTTTTTATCACATATCCAATTACACGAAAAAGATTTTTCCATTGCACGATAAATAATCATGTCTTTTACATAGGAATAGTACAGTTCCATAGAATCTTGCAATGTAACGTTCAATGATTCTAAACTTTCTTTAAGATTTGTAGCATCATCCATAAAATATTCTAAAGGATGTACAGAATTTATTTTTTCATATCTTTCCTTTGCCCATTCGTTGATGTTTAAAGATTGGATTTCATCATGTATTCTATTTTGAAGATTTTTGATAATATGTGTCATTGAATCATGAGGATCATCAATATCTATTGAAAGCCATAGCCTTTTGAGATTACTGAAACCAATACCTAAATTTACTGTTTTATTATCAATATAACATTTAACATTATCTTCTTTTAACTCATGTGAAAGTACTTTTATCTTTTCTTGAATACTATTTTTGTTTAGAAGCTCATAGTCTAATTTATCGTTTATTTTAGAAAATTCTTCTTTGCTTATCCTTTTTTGAATTAGATCTTTTAATGATTTAGTTGTTTTTCTATATCCACTATTAGTTTTAGTTCTAGTAGTAAGTTCATTGTTATCTAAATCAAAATTTTCAATAATATCACATTTTGTTTTTTTCTTTAATGAATTCATGAGACTATTTATTTTATCCTGATCTTCAATACATGAGAAGAAATATATAGAAAATTCATCATTAGAGTAAGCTTTACTTACAGCGTCAACACCAAATTCTTTAGTTAGTTTTAAAAATTCTTCTTCATATTCATTTTTGAATAAAATACTGTTTTGTGTTTCTTTATATTCCATTTAAATGTTCCTTTCTAATTAATGTAATAAAAGAGCCAAGTTGGCTCTTTTACAAAGTTTGTGCATCATGTTCATTGATTTCTTCATTTTGTTCATTTTCTACTGGTTCAATTTTTGAATCATAACTATCGTGTACTTTTAAAACAGTATAACGTTCAGGGTGTTCTTTCATGATTTCTCTTTTTCTAGCATTTTCTTCATAATAATGTTTTACTTGCAAAAGCTGGTTAAGATCATTTATTTTTAACTGTTCATGTCCTTTAAGGTTGAATTTTACACTTTTAATATCAAATGCTTTTTCTTCAATACTTTCATTTTCTGATATTTTAAAAAGAGATTTATTTTTATATGCTTCAATTATTTTATTGGAAGCTGTTTTTCCAGCATCATCTAAATCAAGCATTAGTCTTATTTTTTTAATATCTTTAAGTTCTTCATTATTTTTAAGATTGTATTTCAAAGTTGATAGGGCACAACCACAACCTGATGATGCAAGGATATGAGCGTTAGGATTATCTTTGGTTAAAGTAGCATAACTCAATCCATCAATTACTGCTTCAGTAACAACCAATGTATCTGTAGGGATAGGACATTTGTAAAAGAATCCATTTTGCTTATTTGAACCATAGACATCTAATTGAAATTTAGTTTCTCCAGTTCCTCTTCGACAACCAAAAACAGGCTTTTCTTTGTTTTCTAAATCGTATGATATAAATACAGCGTTATGGAAAGTATCTTCAAATAACAAATGCTTATTTATTAGATCCTCAACCAAATCTTTATCTAAACATCTTTTATGTGTTAAATAATCAATTACTGTTTGATTATTTTCATTGGCAATAGGTAGAACAAATTCTTTTTGTCGATATGTTTCTTCAAGCTCTTCATCATATAAATAAATATCCTTATCAATTCCATCATATTTTGTGTAATAAAAATCTAAAAGTTTAGCAAGTCCTTCAGCTTTAGATAATTGATTGTACTCACAATAAAAGTCAACCACATTGAGAGGTTGACTTCCTGTTCTTGCATTCCAAAACACTTTGTTTGATTTTAAATCAAATACCATTGAACTATGTTCTTTTGCTTTCAAATATCTTTGATTGCTTCTAGCACGTTCCATATTAAGATTTAAAATATTTGTTGCTACATCTATACAACGAAGATTTGATAAAAGTTTTTCTACATTCTCTTTTCTAAAAGCTTTTTCATTAATAACATGCTCATTATCCTGAACTAATTGAATGGTCTCTTTCATAGTAAGTATCCTTTCTTTATTTCTAGATAAAATAAAAGAGCCAAGTTGGCTCTTTTATTTATTTGGGAGAGGACTCAATAAATGAGATTGATTTGATTATAAACGAACTTGAAAATATCATTTAAGAGTCCACAAAGTTGAAAGGTCATTTACATAACTTTCAACTATAGATATTTTACTATATATAAATAACTGTTTTCTCTACTTTTTTTCCACGAAAAGTGAATATTTGCTGAATATCGCTGAATATTTTGAATATTTTCTATAATTTTCTTCTTTATACCAAAAAAGAGCTTGATGACAGCTCAATCTTGGATTTTAAAAAAGGAAGTTTTTATCAGTTAAGAATGATGATTACAAGACTTGATTTTTAATCTTAACTAATAAAAATGGAATATGAAAAAATCAAGTTGGACTATGGAGAAATCCAACCATCTGTATAATAGCACTAACTGAAAAATTATTTCTCAACTTTTTTTCCAAAATAAAAAAGAGCCAACTTGGCTCTTTTGAGAAAAATTGGGAGGGTTTCTATGATTATAGAACCCTTGAAAAGATAAATGTTTAAATCAACTGCTAAATTGATTTAACATAGTTAAAAGATTGCTGTTCTTTTAACTATTATTAGTATAGCATACGGTAATAAATAAAATCTCAACTTTTTTTCCACGTAGTTTAGAAAAATATTTCAGATTTTATGAAATATATTATTATTGTTATAATTTGTCGAAATATGGTTTATATTATGATATAATTTTAAAGCACTTAAGTGCCTATGGAGGATCTAGCATGTTAAAACATCATACTAGGAGACTAGCATTGATGTGACTTTAAGAGAGGATTAAATGGAATATTTAGTTATTCTTTATTTAATTCTAGTTATTACCGCTTTTATATTAAAGTAGTTTTAACTGCTTAAGTCTATTGATGCTAGTATCCAAAATAGCGAAAAAGGAAGAACGGCAATTCTTCCTTTTTCATTTAGTCTATTAATGCTAGTCCAACGACTACACATATAGTATAGCATATTTAATTTAAAATAAAAGATTTAAAAATAAATTTAAGAATTCATTCATACAAGTTGATAGTAGAAAATATTATTTTTATTAATTTTGAGAATATTGTTTATATTCAAAATAGTGAAAAAGGAAGAATTGAAGTACTTCCTTTCTCTTAATACACTTTGCTAGTCCAATGACTGCACCAATAGTATATCATAATTATTCAATTTTTTATTTCAATTCTATAAAATAATTGTCATAACAGTACATGGCAATATTCAAGATTGTTAAACTTTGTTCAATAGTTTTGATGAAGTTTAACATATTATAACCATTGCTGTAAGTCATACCAGTAATAAGGGGAATTAGTATAATTGAAAAAATCGTTGAAACAGACACACAAAAAAATATCATTAATATCGACGTGTTAAAGTATCCTTTTTTTAAATAATCTTTATACATATCAGCAAGTAAATATAATATTATTAAGTGAACAATATATGCTGGTATACTTTGCTGTGCAGGTTGAACAGGATAATCCTGAGAATACACAACAAATAATGATACTATTAGACTAATGATAAAGTTTTTTGCAAATTTAAGCATTAATATCCTTCCTTTCTTTTTCATTAATTAGCTTAATATTTAGTTTTTATTTTCCAAACTTCTTACTTATAATATATTTCATGTATTTTTCTGTGAAGTCTTGGACAGGTTTCATATAATTTTTTTAAGTTTTCATAAAAACACTCCTTTCTTTTATTAGCAATATACAATAAAGCATTCATTTGTTATACCCATGGCATTTAAAAATAAAAAAAGAGCCAACTTGGCTCTTTTTGTTTATATGATTATATTGTAATTATTAATGATAATGTATTTAATAACATATGGATTGCTATAGGTTTCATTATATTATAATTACTTTTTATATATATTGTATTTGTGATTACATAAAATATAAAATAGTTGATCAATGAAAATATAACTTTGTAATTTAGTGCTGTAATTTCAGTAATACAATGAAAACTGGCAAATAATAAGGCAACTATGATTGTTTTAATCGCTTTATGTTCTTTAAGAAATTTGGTATTTTTAAATATTTGTGATTTAAATAGTAGTTCTTCAACAAATGGCAATAATAATATCGTGATTAAGCCCATGATATAAGGGTGTTGAGCAAATAAAATACTAATAATGTTATTATTTACAGTTGTTTGTTTAAAAATAATTACTGATAGGAATGTTAAAGCAATATTGATTACAAAAATAATAAATGTTGTCACTGCTGTTATTAATGCTCCTGTACCCAATACTTCGTTGATTTGTTCAATTATATTATCAAATTCTTTTCTTGAAATCCTGATCATAAAAAAGAAAAGAAACAGAGATATGATTAATCGTGTGTAAATTTGGTATTTTGAAGGAGTAAAAGATATAATTAAACTCCCTACAAATAAATATCCTACAAAATATAATAATATTGAACTGAATACTGTATGTTCTTCTATAAAATGATTAATTTTATTCATTTGATGGCACACCTTCATTTAAAATTTTTTTAATTCGATTATCGGCATATGTTGCTATAAGAATAGGCGGGATTATTAATCCAATATACAATATACCTTCTAGATCAAAGGGAACAAGTGCGTAACCATTAAATATTATTCCTAAAGAATTTCTGGGAATTTCATCAGGATTAAAATAATTGATTATTAAATAAATATATGTCATGGTAAATAAGCATGTTCCCAATAGACAACCAAATATTTGTAGAGCTTTAATGGCAGTCAATTTTAAAGAATTTGTTTTATTTAATTTATATATAGAATAAGCAGTACGTATGACTACATATAAAATTGCTCCAGCAATAATTATATATGTAAGGTAATTTGTAACTTTCTTTAAAGATAAATATGTTGGAGTAAATACATCTTCATTAGTTAAGATAGTCATTTTTATTTTCCTTCTTTCTTTATTTCTTAGTTAAATTTTTATATATGTTAATGAAGTAAATAGAGTGTCAAAAAGAATACAATATTACAGAATAATAATGTTAAAATTCTTTTTATTAGAAAATTTGTCCATAATGGTTTTCTCTTGATCGTAACTATAGATACTAAAGCAAAGATAAAATCAATAATTAGTAATAGTGTTATTTGTTGATTTGGATTCATTTTCATTATTCCTCATGCCATAAAAGCTTTTGACCGCAATTTGAACAATAATTCATTCCTAATTGGACATCTTGTTTACATCTAGGACAAATTCCTGTAATCCATTCTCCAAGTAAGGGATTACCACCGTAATGAATTTCATTTTCATCTTTAATTTCAAGTGGTATACATGATTGTATATTGACTTTGTAACCACATAATTCAGCAAATTCCTGTTCATTAAGATCAAGTGCTGTTGCTATCTTTACAACAGTTGAGATTTGGGGATCTTTTCGTTTACTATTAACGATATTCCAAATGCTTTTGTTTTCTATACCAGATAGTTTACTTAATCTATACATAGAAATATTTTCTTTTTCCATTAGTGTTTTCAAAATATTTATATTCATAAAATTTCTCCTTTAAAAAATATTTGACAATGGTCATATGCCCACTATATAATACTTTCATATTTTTATGAAAGGTGGTATATCCATGGATTTTTTTATTAATAAGTTTATTCCTGTAGCTGGTTTTTTTATAAATGTATTTATAGCTATATTAACTTATAAATCTATGCATCCTAACAAAGATGATAAGAGTATAGTAGATATTAAAATATTACAAATCAATCCTGAATACTTTTATAACTACCAAGATGCGCAATATTCCAAAACAAAATGTATTTCTAATGAAGATAATACATATAGAAATAAACGTTGGCTCATAAATATGGTTTATTTTATTTATTTAGCTACAATATGTATAAGTTTCATATATATGTATTTATCAGTATATGATTACACTGATTTAATGTCATTTGTCTCAAGTTTAAATAGAATGACAATTGGTCAAATCTTGAATATTACAAAAATATGTCTTTTTTACATAAGTTTTTCAATGTTCGTTTATTCCTTATTTACTTTTTTGGTTTTCTATAATAGAAAGGCAAGTGTAATTAATAATATTATTGCAATGAAATATTATGTAATCAAATGTATATCTGATATATCTTCTTTAGTGATTATTAATGATTTAACAGTAATTAATATTAATGATACCTTATCATACTTGATATATCTTATAGCTTTTTTAATATTGGTGCTCTTTCAATTCACATGGTTTGATTATTCGTTAAAAAAAGCATTTCTAGATTTAAAATCAAGTACTTACATACCTGAAAAAATGTATCAGTTTTTTAGTTATTTTCCTGTTTATCTTTCGCCAATTGTTCTTTATTATTTAATTAAATTAGTTTAAGTGAACTAGGAAAACAGGCACTAATGATGACAGAATGAACATTATAAAAATATTAATTATTAGTGCTCTATTAATTTTAACTAACGTAGAATATGTAATTGTCACATCCGTTTTTATTGTTATTGCTTTGTATATCAAATATATGCTTAAAACAAAAATGGGAATTATAGCAATAAATGAAATAAATAGATAAGCTTTATAGATTGAAAAAAATAGTTCGCACATCATATCTTCCTCTTTTCTTTATTTATATTTTCTCTAATCCTTTGCTTCTTCATATCCGCACAGTTTAGCAAATTCATGTTCATTAAAATCAATTCATTTCTCTTTGCTATAAGTTTCTGCAATTCTTTTTCTAAAATGTTATAAATTTGGTTAAAATTTTATAGATTACATAAGATAATAAAATCATTTCAAATATATTGATTATTGATAAGCTACTTGATTTAAGCTTTTTAGATATTTTTTTCCATAAAGGAAAGCAGATAATAAGTAATGGGATTGCTATTACTATCATTAAACCAAAATTTTTTATACTAGAACCAGCCATATGGATCATATAAATTGGCATCACGGGAGAAGTGGTGTTTTGTTTGCTTAATAGAACATTTCCTATTACAACCATGTTAATTATTATTAAAGCTAAATCTATAAAATGAAGAATAATAATTTTTATGTCTTTATGGTTATTTTTTCTTGTTTCTTCCGTTTTAAATATGCTCCAAAATAGGAATATAATTGATAGAGCTATAAATATATAGGATAAAATTGTTTTATTCATTTAAAAACTCCTTTTTAATTACATTGCTAATCTCCTTTAAAAAAATCTTATTACTAAATAGAAAATACCTATTGAAGTTAGAAACATAAAAATAAGAGGTAAATATTTCTTTAATAGTTCTTTTATCACTGGTTCTAAAATCATATATAATATAAATAGTATTGGAACAGGCATCATATAACGTGATAAAGTATGTATTAATAAATCATTGACATAAGAATCACTGTTATAATTCATTGCGTATATATTTATTACATAAAAAAGAATAATTGATAAAATTAATAAAATTAATAATTTAAGTGTTTTTTTGTTTTTCATAACGTTTCTCCTTTATTTGATATGGTTTGATTTTTTGAAGTTACTTACTTCATTTTCAACTTTTTTTAGAAGCTTCTTTTCTTTTTCTAAATCTTTTTCATTTGCATTAGGTCTTGTTATATAAAACTGAAGCGCATGTTTTACAATTTGAATATCTTTATAATAAGTTGACATTTTATTTGATTCCTCTTTTATCGCTAAATTTATATTTGCTACCCATAGCAACACCTAACTCATAGCCCTCATTGTTATCTCTTTTAAAATGAGATGTATTAGCTTTAACGTTTTTTTCTACATATTCTTTAACAACAGGGTGTAGATCAATAATTGAAACCTCAAACTTTTCCTCTTCTTTTAATTCTATAAATCCTTTATCTAATTGAGTTTTAATTCCTAAAGCAAAACCTTTACACCAATTTCGTTTAAATATTCTAAAATCCACTTCACCTATATAACATTCTTTTAAATCTAATAAAGTATCTTCCATATAATCAAGTATTGGTAATGCAATTTCTTTACACAGTATAATATCATCCTTAAAGCCTATAATTCCTAAATTCGCTTTTGAATTTAATTTTCCGATAAAAAAAGCTTTAGTTTGACAATATTTTGCTATATGATTTAACGTCCAAATTAAATAAGCTGTATATTTTTCCTCAAAACAATATTGTTCGACATTTTTAGAAGAATTGTCTTTTTCAATAATATCTTTTCTTTCAAGCTTATATTTAAACATTAGCTTTTCAGCACGATACGCTGCTAACTGAATTTCTTGATCAGAAGCTGAAGTATCTTCAGCAATAGCTAACAATTTTTTTATTTTTCTAACAACGTCATTCAATTCCATAGTATCACCTCAATTCTTTAATTACTGTGTCCCTGATCATTGTTATGTTCCTCAATTAGTTTTCTTTCTTTTAATTTTTTAGCAATTTTTAAATATTTATTTAGTTGTATTATAGAGTAGATAAGTATTACTAATTCAATAAGATAAACAATAATAGTACTTACTAAACCATAAATCGAAGCTATTGAACTTTTACAAATACTTGATGCCACATTTGATAAAAGGACTAAAACAATAGGGTATGAGGAATCAATCATAATTTGTTTAGTATTTTTGGCAATAATTATTAATATACAAAGCAAAATGAACGTATTCGCTATTCCTAAACAGGCTAGAAAAGTATCTGATATTTCTTTCATGATATTACTCCATATTTTCTTCATTAATTCTTGTCATAAGATATTTATAGATTGATTCATGATGATGTTGATCATAATAATCGCTAATATAACTGTCTATGATTTTTCTTGCTTCTAATTTTTTTAATTCTTTATGTTTGTTTTCATATATTTGATAGAAAAGATTTGTTTCTAAAGCGGTTCTTTGTTGATCAAGAAGCATATCATATACAAGAAGAATCTCTTCATCATTCATATTGTTTAAATTTCTTGCAATATTAACACATTTATCTATTGAATTTTTTTCCATGATTTTATTTTCCTCTTTTCCTGTATGTTTATCTTCTTTTTCAAAAGAACTTGTTTTTGTTATTGCTAATTCGTCACATAGTTCTTTTGAATGTTGTAATTGTAATTTAACAATTTCTTCAATTTTTTTATTTGATAAGCTCCTATATTCATAAGGTAATATTATTTTTTGTACAATAACCATATGTGCCTTGTTTCCATTTGCACTGTTTACTATGGTGATGTTATAAATATATCCACCATTAATACGAACAGCTATTTTTTTTGTATATTCAATTAGTAGATCTAAAACACCATATTTCGTACAGGAAAATTGTGTAAAAATGAATTCGTCCATTTAGTTCACTTCCTTTTCAAAAGAGCCAACTTGGCTCAATTCTTTTGAATAAAATCTTCCAGCTTCAAATGGAACTCTATCTACATAAGTTGAACCGTTATCACTTTTAAAAATATAGGCATAGAATTCGCCATTAAGTTTATTAATAGGTAAGATCCAGCAATTCTGTAAAACATCATAAATAGGGGTATATTCCACTATTTCATTTTCATCTAGCGAAACAAATTGTTTAACATAATTCATTGCTGAATTGATTACATTTTCAAGTGCATCAATTTTTTTATCTTTTGAATCATCTTCATTGATAAAATTAAAAATGACATCAAAATCTTTTGTAAAATCTTTCACTGCTTCAATAGAAGCAACAAGTTCGATTATTTCTTTTTCACTCATATATTTACTCCTTCTTTAAATTAAACTTTGTATAATAGAATTACTCATAAATAGTGCTCCTTTTCTAATAGATACTAAAGTCACGAGCATTAGAAATTTCTTGATAAAGATTTAGAACTTTAGGACTAGTTTCTTTTTTGGCATCTTCTAGTAGAAAAGGAATATCAAACCAATTTTCCATTTGTGACATAAGATTTGCAAGTTCATGATTACGTGCTTCTGTATTCTTATAAGTAAATTGATTTCCATAATCCTTTTCAAGTATTTCTTTGAACTTTCGTTCAATGATTTCAATTTTTTCTTGTTTTCTATGTTGTATTTGTGCAACACTGTGTATTGATGACATGTTATTTTCCTCGCTTGTAATAGATTGTTTCAATTAAGATAATTAACTTTGATGTAACGGTATCTAATCTTCTTCTTTCTCTTTTTGTAATACCGTTAGTTTCATCATTTAATTCTTTTTTTAGCAAATCCAATGCTTCATTTAAGTTTTCTAAAGATTTTTCTTTGATCTTCATATAAATCTTCTCCGTGTAATCAGTCTAGAAATACAGTTATTTCATACGGACATTCATATTCATTTCCGTATTGATCAAACTGTGTTATAGGATTCTTTTTATTTATAGATAATTGATAGTGCAGACCGTTCTTTTTACAGCTTTTTTCTTTAGAATCTCTATCAGCTTTTTTTGAAAAGAAATATATATTTTTCATTTTTATGATTGCTCCTTTACATATGGTTTTAATTTTTTTTGAAATACTTATCAACTAGTAGTGCATCATTAAGTATCAAGTTTGTTAGTTCTTCTTTTTCTTTGTCAGAGATTAATTCAAAATGATGTGCGAGTTCGACCATTCCTTTAAATTCATCTATTTTTTCAAATTTTGCAAAACTATAAATCCATAATGAATTAGCTATGATCATTTGTTTGTATTCTAGAATGTTATTTAATATATAGGTATAAGCATAAGACTTATTCATTTTCTTATGTCTCCTTTATTTGAATAAGATTTGTTATTTATTTTTTTGTTTACTTTTTCTCCTGCAAGTCTTCCCAAATGTCTTAAGAACTTAATATATAAGAATGATGCAATACCTACAACAAGCAGTACTATTGTGAGGATGGCAACAATAATAATTGTTGCCTGAACCTCAACAGATAGTGAGTTCCACCAGTTTTGTATTATTCCACTATGGATGATTTCATAAACGATTAATCCAACCCCTAAAATAAAGATAATGAAACCAATAAACTTATTTTTATTTCTCTCTAAAAAGTTTTTTATTTTATTCATCTGTTTCTCCATTTAATCCTAATGCTTCTATGATCCTTTCGTAATTTTCAGCAGTAGAAGTGATTTTGATTGTAAAACTATTGTCTTTATAGGTTGTATCAACAGGGCATCCTAATTTTCTACTAGCAAATTTTTTTCTTTTATCAAGTTCTTTTTTAAACGTAATTTGTTCTTTAGTAAGAAGAGTTTTTTTCTTATCTTTTGCGTATTCTTTTCTTTCTCCATCCTTTAGTTGTTTTTTGAGAGAATCAAAAGCAACTTGAATAGTTTCTTTTGGTAGGTGGGTTTTAGATGAAATATATTCGTATTTGTCGACTTTTTTTCCTTGATTTGTTAGATTAAGAACTTCACAGGCATATTTGAATATTTCATCTTCTAATTCTTTTTTTAAATCTCCGACTTTCATTTTCCCAAGACCCGTTGTTTTAGCTATTTCTTCTCTAACTCGACCGTTGAAATCGCCTTTAAGCTTTTTTAGTGCAAACAGTTGATAGCCTTGTAAAAATAATGCTTTCTTTTGATATTCAGTTTCAAACTTACGATAACCGTTATAATCCATAATGAGTTGTTGTTCTTCGATTTCATCTACTGGTTTAGGAACAACGATACAGTTGACATTTTTTTGAATATGTCCTGTGTCATCTAATTGATCAGCGTTTTCAACATTGTATCTTAAAGCTTTTAATCTCTTATGACCTGATAAGAGAATATAATCTCCATCATCATCACGATAACAAGCTAAAGTATCAATTATTCCTTTAGGGTTGTGGTAAATCTTGTCAGCGAGTTCTTGAATTTCTTCTTCAGTATCGAATTGTGGATTTAAAGGGTTTAGCTTCAATTTGTTTATATCTATCATTTCTACTTTATGTTTATTTTTTAGATCGTCAGCAAAATCAATATTGCTTGATTCAAAACTATTTAAATTTCCAGTAAAATCTAACATTTTATATTTCTCCTTTTTTTAAAGATGCTTGTATTCAACGACATTAGTGAAAACATACATCAATTTGTTTTTTATTTTCTTATCTATTACGAATGCGTTTTTCATACAGTAGGTACAGTTGTAAGTGAAATCATAAAATCCTTCTTTTAGTTCATTAACTCCTACACCTAGAAAATAGTGTAGATAGATAAACTGTTTTTCAACTGCACTGAATCTTTTTGAAGCAAAATCTAGGAATTGATAGACGAGAGTATCAAATTCATTTATATTTTTATTTTTTCCTTTTCGTGAAATAGAAACGAGAAGGGCAAGGTCAGTTTCTTCATCAATTTCAAAAGCATTTATCTTTTTAATTTGATAAAGTTCTGAACTTGTAAATGCTACCTGTATGCAATTTAATAGATTTTCTACTCTATTTAATGTTGCTTCATTATCTATCAAATCCATGATTTTAACTCCTTTCTAATTTCTAAATAATTTGTTCGATTTCATCAACGACCTTTTTAGAATCGTAGCCAATATTTAATTTACTATCTATTAAATATTGGTTATTCATTGAGGCTTCACTTGCTGGTTTACCTCTATAGCGAACATATCCGTTTAATAAATAATCACCAGCAAATGCTTTGAATACTTTGTATAGTTTTTTGTTGACCTTGTTGTTATCGAAAATTGAGAACATAAATTTAAAATTAAGATTTAAATTATTTTTCTTTTGAATATCCATCATATAGTTGTAAGTATGTAAGAAACCTTTTAATGAACCTTTGTCACTTTTTAAAGGAATCAATACGAGATCACTGGCATAGATAACACTTGAAATAATCATATTTTGGTCAGGAGGACAATCAACAATAACGTAATCATATTTTTCTTGAACTGGTTCAAGAGCTTGTTTTAACTTACTTATTGTTCCACCTGTAAATGATTCAATAATTAATTCAATTTTAGTTCTTCCTAAATCAAGTGAAGAAGGGATAATGTCAAGATTTTTGACATCAGTTTTCATGATATAGTTTTCAATATTTTTATCTCCATCTTTATAGACATCAGCTAATGTATTTTTGATACCATAGTCTTTATATAAAGAAGAATATAGTGATTGCATGAATGTAAGCATCTTTTCATCACTTGATTTGTCTTTAAATAGTTCTTCGTAGTCAACAAGCATTTTATCTAGAAATTCCTCTTCGATATTATTTCCGATATTTACTACTAGATCAGTAGCGTTTGCTTGTTGGTCAGCATCAATAATCAATACTCTATGTCCTTTATCAGCTAAACCTTTAGCGATTGATGTAGAAGTTGTTGTCTTTCCAACTCCGCCTTTTAAGTTTGTTACAGCAATTAATTTAAACATTTTTCTTTTCCTCTATCTTTCTTTTAATTTTTTAATCTTTTTCTTAATATTCTTTAGAAAATTTTTCATAAATAAAATCAATTTGTTTTTCGTTTAATTCGATCCATTTTCCGTTTTTATCTATTCCAGCAAAAATAACATTTCCTACAAAAGTTGTTTTTGCAATGCCACCGTGATAAATTTCAAAATTAAATTTTTTATCTTTTAATTTTCCGTCTTCATCTACAAGAAGAATGATATTTTCTTCTTTAAATACTGGTGTATTAATTACTTCGATAGTATCGCAGTCAATTAAATGAAGCAGGGTACTAAGTTCAAGATTTTCAACAGATACTTTTGTAATAGATTTAAGTGGTTCTTTGATTAATATTTCCATGTTCTTCCTTCCTCCCATTCTTCGAGTTTTCCATTTGCTTTCATTTCTTTTTTCTCTTTTTTTAACTTTTTGATGATTTTTTCCTCTTCTTCATCAGTAAAGACATACCAGTCACGACCGAAGCACTTATAAAGTTCAACTTGTTTGATTGTTCTTTCACGGTCATATTCATCAACACAATGAATAGTAAAGTTAACTTTTGTTTTTTTGTTACAGAGCATGACGTTGTAATAACCATCTTCTTTCTCATAGTTCATTTTTTTCACCTCCTTTAAATACACATACTTCAGGTAAACATAATGCTAAAATCATCAATGCTTCTTTTTTATATTTGTAGAACAATGATTTTGATATGTTTAATTTAGTAATAATTGAATTTATTGTTTTTGCTTCAAAATAGTAGTAGATGATGATGTACTTGTGCATGTACTTCAAATCATTGATTTCATTCAAAATTATAGAAATATAAGTGATTTCACTTTTTTGCTGATCTAATTTTTTGTTGAGATAGGATGATTCTCCATTTTTACCAATTATTGAGTTTTCAGCTTTTAAAATTGATGTGGTCTTGATAGAAATTGGAAGTGTTGGAACATTATCTAACTCAATTCTTACATCATCTGAAGTCTCTTCTAAATGATGTGGAAAGCGATAGGATATAGAATCAGCTACATAGTTTAATGTTTTATCCATTAACTTGAATGTATCGTTGCTTAATATGACATCTAACATTTTTTATTCTCCTTCCATCAAATTTTTATTAGTAATTTCTTTCAAATCCTAAATAGATTTCATCATTCCACCATGAAGTTAGAAGTTGATTGATAAAGTTTTCAAATAAAGTGAGATTGTCTTTAATACTTGCTACAGATTGATTAGTTCCTAGATAAACTGAATTACCAGTAACAGGATCATGCCAGTTTGTTTGGTAGAGAGTTTTATCAATGTGATGTATGAGTTTGTGAAAGGATCTTTCCACGTCATACCAGTATTTTGATTTATACAAAGCTTCTTGCATGTTTATGACACTTGCATTTATTCTTGCAATCATTTGATTTTTAGCAGTTAATTTCTCTTTATTTTTAAAACTTGATTTTTTTATGGTGATTCTAGAAAAATATTTAATTTGATGTTTCCAATAATCACGATCTTTTAAAAGCTTTACGTATTCAATTATCTTAACTAGTCGATTTCTTAAATTTTTAATTGTACGATATTTGAATACTTTTTCCTCAACAGGGGAAACATAGAATGTTTCTTTCAATGTATTTCCATCCATGTCTTTTTTTACATCACCTTTTTTATGAAGTAGCACCGCATCTATATCATCTTTTTTAGAAATCTTTTTTGTGTTTGGATTCCAATAGAAATCTCTATTGTATTTCAATTTCTTTTCCTGCTTACGTTTGAAGTATTTTCTTGTAAAACAAAGAACTTGAATATAGTTGCCTTTACCTTGTTTGGTAAATTTATAACAATAGAGAAAACTTTTAAGTTTATAACACGGATGTAAAGAAGACATATAATTCTTAATGAATGTATGTTTTTCATCATCTTTGAGATCAGGAATCATGATTTCCAAGAAATGCCCATAGATGTTTGAATAGCATTTTTTATCTTCCTTTTGACCATAGGAATAACTATGTTTCTCTTTGTAATCGCATAGATGATTGATTACAGTTACATAATCATCTTGATTGCTATAGATTGTTTCGTTTGATTTCAGCCACTCAAAGATAGATTTTCTATCGGTGAATGTATCGTAGGCAACGTATTCAGATGATGTGATCACGGCTAACTCCTCCTTCTCCTCTAAATAGACATTAAAGCTTTGCTTTAATGTTTTTTTACTTACATCACCTGCGGAAGCCATGCGCTGGGATGTAATATTTAGTTTTTGATAAAGCAAAAAATCACCTCTATTAAAGAAGTGATTTTGGTATAATTTATTGTTTTTTTTAGCTTTGATACTGGGATATTTAGAGAAACTAACAGTAAATTCTGTATTTGGAACTATCCCCATCACCCGCTCCATGAAGGAGCTAACACACTTACTATGTAAGTGTTTTTTTTATCTATTAAGAATTTGAATGCGTCAAGAAAGATAGTATATAAAAAACATGCCAAAACACTATGATGTGTTTGCATGATCTAGTATAAATTTTTTTATCCTGCAATCATACAGTGGTTATTTGATTCTTCTCCTAGGACCATTGCATACAGGACATTCTATTTCAACTTCACCATGTTTACTGGAGATTCTGTCTTCTTCTGCCAATTCACCAATGATCCAGTTAGGAACATTGGCAATATGGCCACAAGCAGTATGTTTCATTTTGATAAGTGTATCTTCTGCAATCATTGATGCATTTTTCACTGTAGAGTCTGTCATTAGGGGTACCTATGTATATTCACATTTCATAAGATTGCCACATGAACATAAAAGAGTATTTTTTTGAAATGATTCTATCATGTGTGTGCGGTATTTTAGATGGTCAAGTTTGTTTTTTAAATCTTTTTTTCTTTCAGATTTCTGATACGCTTTTTCTTTTTTATGCCATAAAGTTCATATATCTTTTCAAGCAACTTTTTATTCCTGTTTGAATAGAAACCATAGTATCTGATCATTTTAAAGTTTTCATCAGGACAGTGAAGGATAAGATTGTTTATAAAGTTTTCAGCACTTTCATATACTTCGATATATTTTTCATCCTCATGATGGTTGTACCACCATCTGATCATCTTTTTGTCATCTTCATATTTGATGATGCGGTTTTCAGCCATGGGAGGTCTGGAAGTGTATCTGGTAATGTAGTTGACGCAATCATCAACATTATTGTCATCATTGTCTTTTTCTTTCTTTTTAGCGTAGACATAAAAGCCGTTTACAAGTTCTTTATAGAAACGTTGTTTGAGATAATTAAAATTCTCAAGTTCTTGTTTTGAAAGAAGATCAAGGACCTGATACATCCAAGTCTTTCTGAGCTTTTTATAGGAAATAAAAGAAAAGTTCTTCATTTTATTTTTTTTGGTATCAAAAGCTTCTTCACAAACAAGGCAGTGGATATGGGGATTCCATTTCAAATCTCTGCCAAAAGTATGTAAAGTCAAAACAGAACCGAAAACGATCTTGTTTCTGTC
>ERZ857750.418-NODE-418-length-59212-cov-19.151512_pt1 | contig 59212 bp, 61 predicted proteins | sample MGYA00519915_ERZ857750 | MGnify/ENA primary metagenome ERZ857750 (study PRJEB31778, sample SAMEA3449358) | human gut metagenome | biome: human gut; feature: human-associated habitat; material: faeces | place: United Kingdom | collected 2010/2012 ...
AATGTCATGGCTACTCTTAAAAATGAATCCATACCTTGATTTAATTTTGCATATAAGTTTCTTCTCATTGTTTTTACCCCCTATAAATTAATTCATTGAAATTTAAGTATTTTTTTCAAATCTGTGTGCTTTATAGGAATTTTTGCAATAAAAAAAACTTTCTCCTATATAAGCAACACTTTATTACTCATAAGGACGAAAGTTATATTCCGCGGTACCACCTTATTTATAGCCATACAATAAATGACTATCCCTCATTTTTCTAGTCAGAGCAAATCTTAACTATAGCTATGTAACGTTAGCAGACGTCCATATTTAATAAGTTACCTGTTCAATACGGAAGCTAGGAGTGATCATTATATGCTCAAATTAACACCGGCTCTCAGCAACACCGACTCTCTGTAATTAATCAACGAACATTTTTGTCTCCGTCAAAGCTTTTATTTGTTTCTCATTTATTATATTTGTATTGGTATATTAAGTCAATCATTTTTTCTAAGTTTTTAGAAAATTTATCATATTCACAAAAAACTTAATTTTAATTAACTTAAAATTCATAATTTATAATTATATTTTTAAAAAATAAGAATAACAACTCCTATAATACAAATTTATAATTATTTTCCTTAAGCCATAATACTATTTCTTTGTAATTAGGTATAATATTTTGAACTAATTTATAAAAATCCTTTGAGTGATTCATATAAATTATATGACAAAACTCATGAGCAATTATATAATCAATCGCATCTAGTGGCAGCATTGATATTTTAGAATTTATATATATATTCTTAGATGTATTACAACTGCCCCAAATTTTCTTTTGTTCTTTAACTTTTACTAAGTTTGGCTCAATTTTTCTAAAATCATCACTTTTGCTTCTTAAATAATCAATTCTATCCATTATTATCTCTTCACTTCTCAGTTTATACCACTTTTTTAGACTTTCTTTTAGATGATCTTTTTCCCAATTATTTGTTCTAATTTCTATATTGTCGCCTTTTAACTCTATATAGTTATAGTTTTTATTATTTTTATTTTGTAAATTCATATCTTTTAATATTTTAAGTTTATATTGTTTGCCCATATAATAATATATTTCATCATCTTCATAATCTCTTTTTATAATAGTGTCATCAAAATGTTTAAATTTATTTAATTTAGATAGTATCCACTTTGAATTATCTTGTAGTACTTTTTTTAATAAATCTGAAGAAACTTTATGTGGTGCTATTATTTGTATATTTTCTTTTGGACTTACTTTTAAAGATATGTTTTTTCTTTTTCTATATATAATATCAACAGCCAACTCTCGCCCTTCATAATTAAAGCTTATTTTGTTCATCTTTTCACCTCATTTTTTACATACATATATATCAATTACACTTATCCATAATTTATAATGCTTATCTATAATTTATAAATTATTATAATATTCTAAATTATAAATATAATTTTCTCTGTATTATAAAAATCCCTTCTAGATACTAGAGGGGATTTTTATATGATTTTATTTAATTATTTCTATTATATTTAGCCTATTCCTCCTAAAAGAATACCAGCTATAAGTACAAATACTGTTAAAAATACAAATACATATTTAGCACTTATTTCAAACAATTTTCCTAATTTTTTCTCTGAGCCACATTCTATTTCTGATTTTGCTTTTTTAATTCCTATAACCCAGAAGAACATAACACCTGATATAAATGCACCTAGTGGAATTATATAAATTGATACGAAGTCCATTAACATTCCTAATGCATCTCCATCTTCAGCAAATAATCCTAATAAGAATGCTGCTATCACTACTATTGCAACTGAAACTTTTCTATTTAATTTAAATGTACTTTGTACTGCTTCTATTGGTACTTCTAATAAATTCATTAAAGAAGTTATTGAGGCGAATAAAACAGATACAAAGAATATTATTCCGAAAAGTCTACCAAACGGCATTAATTTAAATACTGATGGTATTGTTATAAATAACAGTGGTGGTCCTGATGCTGGGTCTAAATTAAATGCAAAAACAGCTGGTATTATAACTAACCCTGCTAAAAATGCACCTAAAGTATCAAATATTACTGTATTTTTTGCACTAGATATAATATCTACATCTCTTTTTAGATAACTTCCATAAACTATCATCCCAGATCCCGCTAGAGAAAGTGAGAAAAATGCCTGTCCTAATGCATAAATCCATGTTTTAGGTTCTGCTAAAGAAGCCCAATCTGGCACAACTAAATATTTAAGTCCATCAATCGCTCCATCTAACATAAATACTCTTACCATAACTATTATAAATAATATATAAAATGCCGGCATCATTATCTTATTCATTATCTCGATACCTTTTGCTACACCTGAAACAAGTATTATAGATACTATAATAAGAGCAATTATATGCCATATTATACTACCAAAAGGTCCTGCTATTTCTCCAAAATAAAGGGCGCTATCTGAAGATACCATTGCACTTCCAGTTATAAATCCAACTAAGAATCTTAAAAACCATCCTACAACAACTGCATATCCAACAGCTATTCCAAATGCTCCTAAAACTGGTATTGCACCTAGAATCCCACCCCATTTTTTATTTTTTGTTGCTAATGCTTTTTTAAACGATCCTATTGGACCTGTTTGTGTCATTCTACCAAAAGCGAACTCCCCCATAAGACCTGTATATCCTAACAGGATGATAAATATTAGATAAGGAATTAAAAACGCAGCTCCACCAAATTGACCTACTCTATAGGGAAATAGCCATATATTTCCCATCCCTACTGCAGAACCTATACAAGCAAGTATAAATCCCGTCTTCGATGTAAAACTGTCGCGCGTTTCATTATTCGTTTGTTTTTCATTGTTTGACATTAACTATCCTCCCTTTGATAAATATTTATTTATATTCTTTACTCAGTAAAATATATAATAAACATATTCTATCATAATAATAAGTATAGCTCTATATAAAATAATTTAAAAACGCCCCACTAAATTATAAGAGGGACGTTTTTATTATTTTATTAAAATATAGGAGATGGCAATTTAATTTACATCTTGCTTTTTTATTTTAAAGTAATAGTATGTTGTCGCGATAATACTTCCAACTAGACAGTCAAGTATATCAAACATAGTATCTGTAAGACCTCCTGCTTGACAGTCAAATCCTAAATACTTATCAAGCCCAAATTCAATAAGCTCCCATATACTTGCAACACCCATACTAAACATAAACATATATATAACAAAGAATAATCTCTTTCTACGTGTATTTGTTTCATTTTGACTAAAATAAAATATTATTTTTGCTGCCATACATCCAATAAAACCAGATGTTATATGCAAAACATCGTCAAAATGATTAAATCGATAGAAATCAAAACAAGTACCGCCGATTATTGCTATTGGTATAAAAATAATTAAGGTCGTTACAAGTAAATTTCCAAATAGATGATTATACTTTTTATTTAGTATAACTAAAATTATAATTCCGATTAAGCTTAAAATTGATAAAATAATTGATCGAAAATCTCTTACTGTAACAAAATATCCTATGCATAAAGCATAGATTAAATATATTATCACGTGAATTATATTAAATATATTTTGCTTTTTCATAGTAAAATATCTCCTTAACATGCTTATTATATATAGTATTTGGTTAATATTAAATATTATTCAAATTATTTTATTTTCTATATTTTAACTAAAAACATTTCTAAGTATTTATGATATAGAGATGTTTTTTAATTTATTTAATAATTTATATTCTATTTTTCTGATTTTAATGCCCCATAGAAATAAGATGCTGTAGCGCCTCCATCTATTAAAAAGTCACTTCCTGTTATAAATGCACCCTTAGGACTCATCAATAATTCGGCTACATTTGCCACTTCGTCTGCAGTTGCCGGTCTTCTCGCTGGGCATTTTGCAAACATATTTTTATAAAAATCGCCTCTTGGACCGTTGAATTCGTCTATTGCTAAAGGTGTAACAACTATTCCAGATGAGATAGAGTTTATTCTTGCTCCTTTTTCTCCCTATTTTACAGCACAACCCATTACACGTTTTACATTGCAACGTTTTGCAAGTTGATATGCATGTAGAGTATCTTTTATATTTTTAATTTGTAAAACTTCTAAATCTAAAAGTTCTTCTGTTGGTGTTGTCGCTAGTTGATTGTCAATTTCTGCTCCTAAATCTTTCATTCTATATCCTGATTGGCTAGATATCGTTACTCCAACTCCACCTTCTTTTATCACTTTACCTACTTCTTCTAATAATACTGCTGTTCCATAAAGGTCTACTTTTAAAATAGTCTCTATAGATGCTTGGCTTGGAGAAACTCCCGCTCCATTTATAAGCATTGAAATTTCACCATATTTTTTAGCTTCTTCTATCATCTCTAAAATAGACTATATTTAAAGATCCCCTTTAAGACCTATTTCTTCTGCAACTTCTCGCATACCTAAAATAGTCTCTTCTATAACTTCATTTAATTCTTTTCCTAACATCTTACATCCATTTTCGATTACTTCTCTGTTTACCCCTGCTGCAAATCCTTTTGATTTATATTTCTTTTTAACAGATTTAAGTGTTATATCTAATACACTTTTTGATGGTCTCATTATAGCAGCCGCTGTTATAAGACCTGTCAATTCATCTACTGTATATAAAACTTTTTCCATATCTGTTTCTGGTTTTACATCGTTTACAAGACCATATCCATGGCTTATTATTGCACGAATTACTTCTTCGTCTATGCCTTTATCTTGTAGTATTTCTATAGTTTTTTTGCAGTGTTCTTCTGGATATAATTCATAATCGACATCGTGAAGTAGTCCTACTACTCCCCATTCATCAGGATTGCCACCATATAAGTTGGCGAAATGTCTCATTACCCCTTCTACAGTCAATCCATGTTTTATTAGATGTTCATCTTTGTTGTATTCAGTGAAAATTTCCCATGCTTCTTCCTTTGTTGGATACATTTTATTACCTCCCAGTTATATTATTTATTAAATCATATAATTCTTATTATAATAATAGGAAAACAAAGCCATGCTTTGTAAATATTTTCCTATTTAGATTTATTAAATAAATTATATTACTTATTTACATTTTTATCAATAAATACTGCTTTTTACTATAAAATCAATATTTATATATTGTATCCATAAAATTATATATAATACATACTAAAATTCACTTCGTTTATATCGCCAACGACTTCGTTCGTTGCTTAAAGTTGGGCGTGGGCGACTTCATCCTTTGCTCAGAGTTTAGCGTCAATGATTTCATATGTTACTCAGAATTCAGCGCGGGAGGCTTCATCCATTGAATTAAATTCACGTTATTTATAATAATGTCAACTAAAAAAAGACATACTCCCTATGTAATTTGGCAGTATGTCTTTTTTATATTTATCTTAATTTCTTTCTATAGTAGTATCGTCTTTTAATTTTTCTATATGTTGTAGATATTTTTCTACAAGTATTCTATTTACAATATCTTCTCTACAATCTTCTAATGATTTTTGTTTTGTCTTTTTATCTGTCACCTTTACTATTTCATAGCCATAAGGTGTTTCAAATACATCTGATACTTGACCTTTATCCAGACTAAATACTTTTTTTGTAAATTCAGGATTTTTATCTTCCTTTGTAAAATAACCTAGATATCCGCCATTTTTACCAGTACTTTTATCATCCGAATTCTCTTTTGCTAGTTTTTCAAAATCCTTCCCAGATTTTATTTTCTCTGCTATTTTATTAGCTTTTGATTTTAATTTATCTTTTTCAGAATCGCTTACTTGTTTATTTTCATCATCTAAAGTCGAAACTAATATATGATAAGCTTCTATTGATTCTTCTTTAAAGTCTGATTTATTTTTGTTGTAATAAGTTTCTATTTCTTTATCTGTAACTTTTAAATCTTCTTCATACTTCTCTTTATATTTATTTATTACTAAATCTTTTTTTATAGTTTCTTTCAAATATGCTTCGTCTATATTAGCTTTTTCTAGTGATTTTTTATAATCACCATTTGCATCTAACATAGTTTTAATTTGATTGTATTTTTGCTCTACATCATTTTCATCTACTTTTATGCCTTCGCTTTGAGCCTTTTGGTATACAACTTCGTTATCTATCATATAGTCTATTACTTTACTTGTTATTTCTTTATTATCTTTTGAGCTTTTAAAATCAGAAAGATAATTTGCATCTGTGTAGTTTGAAGTGGCTGTCAATATCGACTCAACCCTCTCTACATCTTGATTTGAAAATTCAATATCACCTACTTTAAATGCATTTTTACTGGAACATCCTATCATAGATAGGCATAATAAACTTACTAATCCTAAATATAGCGTTTTTTTCAATTTATCCACCTACCTCTAACCTTGACTTCCTAATTTTTCATTCCAATAATTTTGCTCTTCTTGTGTTTGAGTTATTGGAACTATTTCATATCCTTGTGATTTTAAATACTTGATTATCTGATCTAATACAGCAACAGTTTGTTTTCTTTCATGAATAAGGATTACTATCTCATTTCCCTTTGCATTTTGTTTTATACTTTGAACAATTTGTGGTGATGTAGACTTCCAATCTTCAGTGTCTAAAGTCCAGTCCCATATTTTGTATCCAGCATTTACTATGTTGTCATATGATGCTTGTGAAGTATATGGCTTACTTCCAAATGGCAACCTTATAAGATTTGATGTCTCTCCTGTTATTTTTTCAAAAGTCTTTTGACAAGTATCAAATTCTTTTTTGGCAGACATAGGAGTTTTATACAACTTGTGTATATCGTGACTTACACTGTGAAATCCTATACTATTTCCAGCTTCTAATGCATTTTTAACTTGATTTGGATAAGATTTCATATTCCCATCTATCATGAAAAATGTAGCTTTTACATTATTATCTTTTAGTATTTTTACCATTTCATCAGTATATTGAGACGGTCCATCATCTATAGTTAGGTAAGCTATCTTCCCATAGGTTTTTGTTGGGCCCTTGTTTATTTCTTGTGATGAATTGTAAATCATATCTGATAATGTTGTAGATGCTAGTGTTGCATTTATATTATTTTCATCTTCACTTGTTTTTTTATTACTACACCCTGTCAGCGAAAATAAAGACAATGCAACTAAAATGATTACTGTCAGCTTATTTTTTAATCTCAAGATAATCCCCCCTTATAATTTTTTTATAATATTTATTATTCTCATTTTCCTATATTTAATTTCTATAATCAATGCTGAATTTTTAGTAATCTTGTCATAAAAAGGCACATTTTTAAATACTTAAAATAAAAGTAGACAATAATAAAACTATAGCTTCTTATTATCACCTACTTTTATTTTATATAAAAAATCTAATTTTATTTTTCTCTACTTATTAATTCTTTTTTTATATCTTCAATTTTTACACCTGAATTGACCATAAGAACTAATGTATGGTAAACTAAATCACTTATTTCATAAGTCATTTCTTCTTTGCTTTTATTTTTTGCAGCGATTATTACTTCTGCACTTTCTTCGCCTACTTTTTTAAGTATCTTATCTAATCCCTTATCAAATAAGTAATTTGTATAAGAACCCTCTACTGGATTTGATTTTCTATCTTCTAATAATGCATATAATTTTTCTAATACGTCTTTTGTATCTATTTTTTCTTTTTCCATAATTGGGTTAAAAAAGCATGAGTAATTACCAGTATGGCATGCAACCCCACTTTGTTTTACTAAAACTAATATTGAATCTGCATCACAGTCATAATATAGTCCTTTAACTTCTTGTATATTGCCTGAAGTTAAACCTTTAGTCCAAAGTTGTTGTCTACTTCTGCTATAGTAACATGCTCTTTTTTCACTTAAAGTTTTTCTTATTGATTCTTCATTCATATAAGCAAGCATCAACACTTCTTTAGTATCTATATCTTGTGCAATTGCTGGAATTAGTCCTTTCTCGTCAAACTTTAAGTTTTTTATGGCATCTAAATCAATTTTTCCCTCTAATGTCTTTTCTGTAATTAAATTATCTCTCATATTTATCTCCCCATATTTTTTAATTTTATATGTATGAAAATTTATATTTTATAATTTATTTTTAACATATTCTTTTTATCGTAATTTTCACCATATCTATATTTTAACTCAATATTCGCTATTTTTCCATTTACTTCCATATATTTATCTGTTAAATTTCATATTTTTTATATTCTAACTTCTATACCTTGTTTTTTCATATATTGTTTTAAATCGTTTATCTTTATTTCGCCAAAATGAAAAACTGATGCCGCAAGTATTCCATCTGCATCTGCTTGTTTTGCAGCTTTTACAAAGTCATCCATATTTCCAGCACCTCCTGATGCTATTACTGGAACATTTACAGTAGAAGTTATCTTGGACAATAATTCTATATCATATCCATTTTTCATTCCATCTTCATCTATACTGTTTACTACGATTTCGCCAGCCCCAAGTTCAACTCCCTTTTTTGCCCACTCAATGGCATCTAAGTCTGTTTTTTCGCGACCGCCTTTTACGTACACACTCCAAAAGCCTTTATTGTTTTTCTTTGCATCCATAGATAGTACTACACATTGTGCTCCAAACTTTTCTGATGCCTCTCTTATAAGATTTGGATTTTTTACAGCAGATGAATTTATAGATACTTTATCAGCTCCTTTTAAAAGTATGTTTGTAAAATCATCAATAGTACTAACTCCACCGCCTACACAAAATGGTATATTTATCTTTTCTGCAACTCTTGTGACAAATTCGAGCGAAGTTTTTCTCTCTTCACTAGATGCAGTTATATCGTAAAATACTAATTCGTCAGCACCACAATCACTATAAAATTTGCCCAAAGTCGCTGGTTCATCTACATCAACTATATCTTTAAATTTCTTTCCTTTTACTACTCTTCCATTTCTCACATCTAAGCACGGTATTATTCTCTTTGTTAACATAAGTCAATTACCTCCTTAAGATCTAATTTTTTATCATAAAGTGCCTTTCCAATTATTGCACCATACATATTCATATCTCTAAGTTTTTTAATATCATCTATAGATGTAACCCCTCCTGATGCTATTATGTCTAGTGAAGTTTTTTGTGATAATTCTTTGTATATATCGAAGTTTGGTCCTTTAAGCATTCCATCTTTTGATATATCTGTGTATACGATTGTCTTAACACCGATTTGTTCTAATTCTTTGCATAAATCAACGGAATCTATGTCGCTTAATTTTTCCCAACCATGAGTCGCAACTTTTTTATTTCTCGCATCTATTGAAACTACTATTTTTTCTTGACCGTATTTATTGATTAATTCTTTTAGCAAGTTTTTATTTTCAATCGCCATAGTCCCTACAATTACTCTATTTATTCCTAAATCTAAAAGCTCTTTTACTCTTTTCTCATCTCTAATTCCACCTCCAACTTGGATTGGTATATCTACTGATGTTGCTATTTTTTCTAGTGTCTCGTCATTTATTCCTACTTCATCTCTTGAACCATTTAAATTTACAACATGTATAAATTTAGCTCCACACTCTACCCATTTTTTAGCCATAAGATATGGGTCCTCACTGTATATATTTACTTTGTCAAAATCGCCTTGTGTAAGTCTTACACATTTATTATCTTTTATATCTATTGCTGGGAAAATTATCATTTTAAAATCAACTCCTTATACGCTTTTAATATATCTGCTCCTACTTGACCGCTTTTTTCTGGATGAAATTGTAATCCATATACGTTGTCTTTTCTAACTATTCCTGGTATCTTCTTTTCATATTCTGAATAAGCAATTAATTCTTTGTTATTAGAATTTGCGTAATATGAGTGAACATAGTATACATAGTCGCCTTCTTTTATATATTTTAAAATTAAGTCGTCCTTTTTCTCGAATTTTAAATCGTTCCAACCCATATGTGGCACTTTTAAATTTATATCTAAAAAATCTACAGAGCCCTCTATAAGACCGAGTCCTTTGTGAGTTCCATATTCTGTTCCTTGTTCGTACATTATCTGCATCCCGAGGCAAATACCTATCATGTACTTCCCTGTTTTTGCAAAATCTTTAATTGTATCTACTAACTCAAGCTCATTTAATTTATTCATTGCATCGCCAAAAGCTCCAACCCCTGGCAAAATCAGCGAATCTGCATTTTTAATTTCTTCTAAATCTCTAGATAATTTTGTATCTATACCTGCTCTATTAAACCCTCTAATTACAGAACCCAAATTTCCCAAGCCATAATCAACTATAATATTCATTATAAAACCCCCTTTGATGAAGACACCTCATCTGAAACTATTTTTATTGATTCTTTTAATGCTCTTGCAAAAGATTTAAATATCGCTTCTATTTTGTGATGGTCATTTTCCCCATATAATAAGTTTATGTGTAGCGTAACTCTTGACTCATTTACAAATGCTCTAAAAAATTCTTTGACCATTTGTGTCGTCATATTTCCAACTCTTTTATCTTTAAATTCTGCATTAAATACTAAGTAAGGTCTATTGCTTATATCAATTGAGGTCTGTGCTAGTGATTCGTCCATAGGAATAAAAACTGTAGAATATCTTTTTATTCCTCGTCTATTTCCTAGGGCATTTTTTACACACTGCCCAAGTGCTATTCCTATATCTTCAATTGTGTGGTGATCATCTACATAAGTATCGCCTTCGCATTTTATATTTATATCGAATTTGCCGTGAAACGCCATTAAGGTAAGCATATGGTCGAAAAAACCAATCCCTGTATCTATTTCTGATTTACCACTTCCGTCTAAATTTATCTCAACTGAAATCTTTGTCTCCAATGTATCTCTATTTATTTTGTAAGTTCTCATCTTATCCCCCGCGATTAACTTAATTTATAATTTTATCTCAATCTATTATATATATATCATTCAATATCTATATTTCATTTAATATATATTTCATCTACTTATATATCTCAAAATCCTATATAACTTCTTTTAATGCTTCTAAGAATTTTTGATTTTGCTCTTTTGTACCAATTGACACTCTATAAAATCCCTCTAATTTAGAACTAAACTTTCTAATTAAGACGTCTTTTTGAATTAATTTCTTTTGTAAATCTTCTATATCGCTTTTGAAAAATATAAAGTTTGCACTTGATTTATACGCTTTAACGCCTAAATCAATCAACGTCTTATACATCTTTTCTCTCTCTTCTTTTATACTTTTCACATAATCATACATTCTATCCTTTTGTCTTAAGGCTTCTGTAGCTATATATGTCGATAGAGAATTTAAATTGTAAGGAGCTCTAACTTTTTCGATTGAATTTATTATATCTTCATTTGCAACTATATATCCCATTCTTATTCCCGCTAGCGAAAATGCCTTTGATAGAGTTTTTACAATTAACAAATTGTCGTAATTCATAACTTCATCAATTAGAGATTCATCTCCAAACTCCATATAAGCTTCGTCTAAAGCTATTAATGCATCTGTGCTTTTTACGATTTTTCTAACTTCTTCTTTTGTAAGAACTGATCCTGTTGGATTGTTTGGATTACAAAGGATGATTAACTTTGGACTATTTTTTTGAATATCTTCAATTATACTGTCTACATTTAATTTGAAATCGTCCTCCGTCTTAGCGCCCACATATTTTGCACTAAAAACTTGTGCATAAATTGAATACATACTAAAAGTAGGATCTAGGCTCAGTATCATTTCGTTTTTATCTAAAAAAGTCTTTACACATAAATCCAATAGCTCACTTGAACCATTTCCAACAGTTATATTCTTAGGCTCATATCCGACATAATTATTGATTTCTTTTTTTAACTCGGTATACGAATCGTCTGGATAGTAATTTAATTTAAGGTCACTATTTCCTAATTTTTTTAATAAATCAAGATATAGATCTTTATCGCCTTCATTTGCATCTAATTTTACTGAACATACTGTTGGATTTGTAACATATGGTTCTAAGGTTCTAATACTTTCTTTTTCTCTATTCATATCACCACTCCTCACTTTAAATTCTTTATCTAATTATTTATAGTCACTTGCTTTTACTGTTGAATCGAATAAATCTATTATTTTTTGAATTTTTTCATAATTAAACTTGTAACTAACTCTATTTGCGATTATTCTGGCGCTTATATCAAATAAATCCTCATATACTTCTAGTCCATTTGCCTTTATTGTATTTCCTGTTTCGACTAAATCGACAATTACATCTGATAGACCTACAATAGGGCCTAATTCTACTGAGCCATTTAATTTAATTATCTCTATCTTTTGCCCTCTTCTTTTAAAGAAGTTTTTTGCTATTACAGGATATTTAGTCGCCACCTTTAAATTTTCACAAGTCAAATACTTATCCTTTTTGCCCTTCATACCAGCTACTGAAAACTTGCATTTTCCAAATCCCAAATCGTAAAGTTCATAAACTTCACTTTTGTTTTCATTTTCTAAGATTGTATCCTTACCTACAATCCCTAAATCTGCCACACCTTTTTCAACATAAGTCACAACATCACTAGGTTTAACATGAATATACGTTATATGATTTTCCTCATCTGTAAATATTAATTTTCTAGAATCTCTATCTATCCATTTCTCCATATTTAAATCTTTTAGTCTTCTATAAATATCTTTTTCAATTCTCCCTTTTGCAATTGCTATTGTTAAATTGTCCATAACCCCATCTCCTATCTATTAATAGCTTCCATCAATGCGTCAAAGTAGATTGTAAATCCTATAGCAGGGACTCTTTTTCCAAATGACTCTGTAAGAGAATCGTATCTACCTCCGCTTAATATTTCTTTATATAAACTTTTATAATACCCCTTTAACATTATTCCATCATAATAATCTAGCTTAGATACCATAGATAAATCAAATAATGTATATTTATCTAAGTCTTCTTTTGAAATTAAAGTACTTATTGTATTTAATTGCTCAATTCCTTTTTTCATTCTGTCATTTGTAAAATATTTATTTGCTCTTTCTGTAACTTCTTTTAAAGTACCCCTAATGCTCAAAATATTTACCATTAGTTCTTTTAATTCTGGTTTTATATCTAATTTTTGTGCAAATGCCTCTAGTTCAGGTTTATTTTTTCTATACAGCAATTTTTTAAATTGTCTTTCAGTATCAGAATCTATATTTAATGCTTCAACAAATCCATCTATATAGTTGCCGCTTCCTATTTCAAGTAAAAATTCATCTGTAAACTTTCTCAAAATATTAAAAGCTAAATTTACAACTTCTCTATCTGCATCCATTGATGGTTCACCTAAATACTCACATCCAAACTGTCTACATTGTATAATTCCATCTCCATTTCTTTTGTTTTTATAAACTGTTGAATGATAAAATAATTTCAAACTCAAATCATCTTCCCATCTAGGTATTAAGTTTTTCATAAGACTTATAGTTATATCAGGTCTAAGTACCATAACTTTATTGCTAACTACTTTTACCATAGACTTTGTCGAAATATTTTTATCAATTTGTGTAATTTCGTCATATTCTTCAAATATCTCGGGTTTTATCTGTATGAAACCTGCATCTACAAAAGATGTCTCTATTTTCTTTGTTAGTTCATATCTCTTCTTTGCAAAGTTTAATTCATCTTGTATTCTTAAAAACTCCATTTCATTACACCTCTACTTTTTATATATTAAAAAAACCATGTAGGCTTTTACCTACATGGTTTTAACTTTATCCCATCATAGATACAAGCCTTTAGCTAACACAAATAGGGCTTGTATCTATGAAAAATATTCTCCATAATTACAATCCCTAATATCTATGATGATGGTGATGATTTAATTTTTCTATATTTAATTTATTAAATTGTCTGCTTATTAAATTCATCTTCAATTCCTCCACTTCAATTATTTACTGTAATTTAATTTATGTCGAAAACTGTATTTTGTTAAATTTTCTAATATTTATTTTGATACTTTAAATAGTAGTACACTTCTTTTTAATTTTCAATAATTTTTTATTATTTATATTCTCTTCCACTTTGCACTTCTACCTTTTGCCACAACTTCAATTTTCCCGTCTTTTCTCATATTATTAAAAACTCTATTTATTGTAGGCTCTGGTATATCTGGGCATTGTATTTTTATATCATCTTTTGTAAAATAACCTAAAGTAGAATTGACTATCTTTTCAATTCTCTTTGTTTTAGTTTCTTTTTTGATACTATTTAAGTTAAGTTCTTCTCCTAGATTTAAATATGCATCTAATATAAATTTTAAAAAATATTCTATCCATTTATTTATACTATAATAAAACTTCTCTGTGTCGTTTTTTCTAGCAAATAATCCTTTAAAATAGACCATTTCACTTTCATCATAGATTTTTCCTAAGCTTTCGTATTTTGAAATTGTATATCCATTTTTATTGAGCAATAGCACAGTCAATAGTTTGGCCATTTTTACATTATCTTCTTCAAATGGTGAAATTAATATAAAATCTAGTATAAATGCTGCAACTATTATTAAATTGTCTATTTCATTTTCTCTAATCAATCTATTGTATTCTCTGCACAAATCTTCTATGTATTGATCTAGTCTTTCTTCTATGTTCTTCTTGATTAATACACCGTGGTTATTAAAAATATCGTCTCTAAAAAAATCTGTACGTAGAAGGTTATTTTCCTCAGTTCGATATTTTCCTCCTCTAACTAAAGACAGGCGATGTAGATATCCATGTAGTTCTAGTATCGTCTGTGAACTTAATGACATATCTTCATATGCACTATTTACAGTTTTTAAACTATCCCTAAATTCCATTATGCTGACTTGTTCTCTTGTTTTTGGTTTTACCTCATTTAAAAATATATTTCTTATTTCTTCTCCCTTTAATATGATACTTTCACATGAGTCTATAGTAAAATCTAATACTGCTTTTTCCGTTAATTTTTCTAATACTTCTTTGGGCTGCTTCTTATAAACTATTTGTTTGCCTTTACATTCATTTATAATCGATATCATTTTGACAACTTTCATATTAACAGGTGTATCTAGCAATTTTTTCCCTATAATGTATTCCATAAAATCACTCCAAACCTAAATTTCACTTTTTATAATTAATTACCTTATTTTGACTTAATTTTAGCATATTTTTACATTTCTTACAATTTGATAGTAACTCTATATTTTTTCTAACAATTTAAAAAGTATAGTATTTTTCAAAAAAAGATAAAAAATCAAGGTAATATACTAAAAATCGACTTAATTTTCTTTATTTAAACTTAGTTTTGTTTATTCTATTTTATAAATAGTTTTTTAATATGAAATTTTGTAATCTTTGTAAAAATAAACATCCCCCTTTATACATTTTAATTATATATTGTAATTAATTTTGTATTTAGAGGGATTTTAATTTATTTATTGTCGTATTTATTAGTCGATATCAACTCTTCTTTTATTTTTTTATTTTCTTTATCTAAATAAACTCTATATGTCTTTATTATTATTTTATCTTTTTTATATTCATGCTCTGTTCTTACGTATATTCTTTGTGCATCATCTCTACACCCATAAATCTTACTTGTAATAGATCCTTTGCCCACTATATTTTTTATATATATTGGATGAGAATATGGATTTTTAAATTTTAGATCATAATATCCATAAGCTACTGTCGCATCTCTTCCACCTGAAACATAGTGAGATAAATAAGTGTGGTTGTGAACTTCTACTATTTCTAATCCAGCGAGTAGTGCTGCATTGTATATTGTTGTAGATACTTGGCACACTCCGCCGCCTTCACCATTTATATATTTTCCTCCGACAATTACTGGTGCATATTTGTATCCTTTGCTTAGAACTCTAGGTCCAGTTGCATTATTGTATGAATATGTTTCCTGGGGCATGATGATTATATCACTTGAACTCTCGCCTGCAACATGAATATTGCTACCTCTAGATGTTTCATTATTAAAAGCAGTTGAAAATTGTCCTAATATAGAATTTACACTTTCTACGTCCTCTGTTTTTAATTTAGGTATTGTAGTTTTTACTGGAAGATTTAGATCCATGATATTTTTATTTTTTATAATATCGTCTATTTCTTTTTTTATTTCGTCTTTTTGAAGTTCTTTACCATCTTTTGATGGTAACTTTTTAAAACTTCCGTCATTTTCTATCGCCAAAGTAGCACTCAAAGCCTCTCTATCTATTTGCTGTGCAATACAGTCGATTATCACATCTAATTTGTCTTTGTCATAAGTGGCTTCTAGTGCTATATGATGCCTCTCATTTAAGATAAGTTTTGATTTTCGTTTTAAATTTTCTAGTTTTTTAGCTGTTCTTGTGTAGGAAAGTGCTTTATTAGTCGCTTCTTTCACCTTATATCTAAAATCTATATCAGAAGGATGTATTGTCCACACTTTTGAGTTGTATTTTAAATTTATATCTTCTAGTGGATAAGCTTCATTTAAAATATCTATACATTGTTTTTCTGTCATAGATTCCATATTTATATTTTCAATATATACATTTTTATAAATTTTCTCTTCTTTATTTTTTATTATAGTGTTTCCCAAACAACAAGTTAGAATAATAAAAGTAAAGATAACACTTATAATTTTTTTATACATATAAAATCCTCCCGTTTCAATACACAAGAAATTTGTGTATTTTCTTTTACATATTTATTATTCTTCCTTTTTGTTTCTTTAATAATACAAAAAAACTATTAGATATTATCAAATGTGATATTATCTAATAGTTTTAATGCAATTTATTTAAATCTTCTTACGCTTTTTTTTCATTTTTTTCTTCTTCTAGTATTTTCTTTTGAAGTTCTTGCATATGTCTTATTATATAAAAATCAATATCGTCATTGTCGCTATCAAATCCCCAATGAGTTTCTAACATACGTATACTTCTATAACAAAGTCCTGAATTACCTTGTAATTTAAAGTCGATTAAGTCAAATAACCAACATTCTCTAGTGTTTACATCCCACAAATCGTGTTTTTTTATGTACTCATCTAAAATATTTCTGTATTTCATAAGTGTTGGGTAGTCAATTGTCACATGTTCCATAAAAACATTGAATTTTTTCCCTCTAGCCATATCTAAATCCCCCTCAAAATATATTTCATATTCCATATAAATTATATCATATTTTTACATATTTTGTTAATTTAGATAAATAGCTATTTATACATAATAATTTAGATAAAATCACTATTTATATATAATTTAAGCTGAGTATTTATATCGACTTACCCTTTATATACTAATTTTCCTTCAGATATAGTATATTTTATCTTTGCGTCTAATATTTCTCCTATAAATGGTGTATTTGTAGCCTTAGATGCAAATTCTTTTACTTCCCATTTTTCATCTGGATTGAATATTACTATATCAGCAAATGAGCCTTCTTTTATAAAACCTCTGTCTAAATTGTAAAGTTTTGCTGGATTTATAGTCATTTTTTCTAATAAATGCATTAAATCTAAATGACCACCTTTAACTAAAGTTTTTACCCCAAGACCTAAAGCTGTTTCAAGACCAGTTATACCACTTGGACATTTAGTAAACTCGTTGTCTTTTTCTTCTTTTGTGTGTGGAGCGTGGTCTGTTGCTATTATTTCTATTGTATCGTCTTTTAATCCTTCTATTATAGCTAGACGGTCTTCTTCTGTTCTAAGAGGAGGATTCATCTTTGCCAGTGAACCGTATTTTAAAACTGCTTCTTCATTTAATGTAAAATGGTGTGGACTAGCTTCTGCATAGACATTAGCACCTAAAGACTTTGCAAACTTGACAGTTTTAACGGCCTCTTTTGAACTTATATGTTGAATATTTACTTTTGCCCCTGTTTCTAAAGCTATCATAACATCTCTCGACACCATTATATTTTCAGCTATAGATGGTGCTCCACCTTCAAGATTTAACGCTTTTGATACTTTACCTTCGTTTACCCCTGCCTTAGTTATAAATACTGGATTTTCTTCGTGTAAACTTATAGGTACATTTAATTCTTTTGCTTTTTTCATAGCTTCATACACAAGTCTAGTGTGTTTTATTGGGATACCATCATCACTAAATCCTACAGCTCCAGCTTCAAACATTTCATCAAAATCTACAAGTTCCTTTCCTCTAAGTCCCTTTGTAACAGTCGAAACTTGAAGTACATTTATATCAGACTCTTTACCTTTATCTAATACATATTTTAAAGTTTCTGGATTATCTACTACTGGTTTTGTATTTGCCATACATACAACAGTTGTAAAACCACCTTTTGCTGCTGATTTTGCTCCTGTAAATATGTCTTCTTTGCGTGTAAAACCTGGGTCTCTAAAGTGCACATGTATATCTATAAGACCTGGAGAAACTACACATCCACTTGCATCAATAACAGTTTCAAAATCTTTTTCAGATAAATTTTTCCCTATTTCTTTTATCTTTTCATTTTCAATCGCTATATCTACTATTTCATCTCTTTTAGAAAGTGGATCTATTAATCTACCATTTTTTATTAAAATCATAACTCACTTATTAACGTATAATTTATATAAATAACGTTAATTACTCCTCTCTATATGTATATTTTAATTTTCAAGTTTTAATTGATTATATCTATTTTATATTGTATTTAATCACTTAACAAGTTTAAAAAATATATTTTGTTTTATATGTATAGCTTTTTTAGGACAAAGCTCGTGACAGCAATAACATCTTATACATTTTTTTAAATTTATTTCGGCACCCTTTTCTGTAATTTGTATTACTTTGGCAGGACAAGACACCTTACACTTCCCACATTTTACACATTTTTTATAATCTACTATCGGTTTTGGAGTTATTATTTTATCTACTATATCACCTAAAACTTTAGGTAGTTTTAATGATAAAAGTCTAAAATCAGAACTTGTAATCGGAATTTTAAAATCTTTTACTATAAAGTTTTCTATACTATCTCCTAAAAACTCTATATCAGAAAAATCATCTTTTATTAAGTTTCTCTTTATAGAGCCCCTTACTGTTCCAACTTTTATCGGGTCTAAATTTATAAGTTTGCATCCAGCTATATCGAGTGCATATGGACTATAAGATGCTAATAAAACACCTATTTTTCTAATATCACCAGCAGTAGGCCCCTCACCTTCCATTCCATAAACTCCATCCATAATTGTAAGGCTTGGATTTATATATTGACATATATCTAATAGTACATTTTCGCAAAATAGCTCTTCTGTCTGAAATCTATAATGTATTTCCGTCTTTTCTAAACCTGCAATTACACCGTATAGATTTTTTACACCACCTGTATATTTTGCCATCTTGTGTGTCTTTAATTTGCATAAATTTATAACATGGTCGACTTTAGTTATTGGGCTTATAATATTCATACTTTTTAAATATATAGCGTTGTCATTTTGAACTTTTGTTTCAGAAGTATCGTAATTAAACTCTACATCTAAGCCTTTTAGCTCATCTATCAATCCACATGTTTTATAAAATCCTTTTAAGTTGTTTTTTGTATATGGACCGCCCGGACTTTCAGCAATTATCACCTTACAATTTAATTTTAATAATTCTTCACAAACAACTCTGACAAGAACAGGGTGAGTAGTCGCCCCTTCTTCTGGAGATTTTTTTATTACTAAATTAGGCTTTATAAGTACCTTACTGTTGGGTTTTATAAAATTTTCAAGAGGTGCTATATCACTTATCAAATTTTTAAATGATTTTTTCAAAATATCATAATCATAACTTTCACATTCCCTAATACTCACTTGTTTCATATTCGCTTTCCCTTTCGTTTTTTATTATATATTCTAAAAAAATGTTGGAATAATATATCCCAACATTTTATACTTTTCTATTTAATTTATATACTCAATATTTGATATACGATAATTAAATTTCGATGTGCTATCATTATCGACTAATGAAACTTTATATTGTCCTATATAATCATAGTCTCCACCATTGGATTCAAAATATGCATCTACAATAGCTGTATATGTTTTATCGTTATTATCATATGCGTCTATTACTTCTATACTAATCCAAGGTGCTCCATCTGCTGGTGTTATATAATACATATCTTCTGACTCTGAATAATATAATAAATTTGAAAAATCATTTATTGGGTCATTTAATCTAGCTCCATTAAATTTACTCGATATAACTTTTATATATTGATTTGCATCATCTCTAGCTATACAATAGCCATTATTCGACATTATAAAATAGTCGCCACCTACATAAGTATTTAAGACCATATACGCTGTATTTGGCAGATATGTTGAATTTACTGCAGTATCGTAATCTATATTTTCTTGGTACATATTATATAAAACTGATGATATAATAACTTCTTCTGAAGATATATCTATTTTTTCTTTTACAGTATTTTGTGTAGAGCCTGATTGATTATCACTGCTAGATAAGTCGTTATCACTACCTGCTAAATTTTCATTGTCGTTTATCTCTGAAGAAGTATTCGTATTAAAATTTTCTCTCGAACTCAAGCTGTTTTCACACCCTATTGTAATTAATCCTATGCATATAATAAGTGCAAAAATTAATTTTTTCATTTTATTTCTCCCCTTCATTTCTTATAAATTATACCCTTTTTAAATATATCTTATTTCTATCTAAATAGATATATTCCCTCATATTTATAGTATAAGGTTTATTTATTTTTTTCTCTAAGCATCTTTTTAATATATTGAAAATGTGCATCTCTCTTTTTATTTCCTGAAGATCTCATATTTGGGAATGCATTTATCAATCTTCTGTGTATAAATGCCTTTTGTTTTAAAGATCTAAATCTAAATTGTATATCATCAATTTTATCTTGTATTGCTAAGTCACCGTATTTTGATGAAGCTATTTTTAATTTCTGAGCAACTTCTTCTGGACTTTTCTTTAATTTACTTAAAAACTCATCATCTTCATATAATTTAAATTTTGAGTGTATTTTCTTCATATCATCTACAAGCATTGTCAGTGAATCTACTTTTAATGTCAATGTTCCTAATGCTCTTGCTGTAACTATTAAATCACTAATCATAGTGATAATAGCGAAAATTAAAAGCACATACAACACTGTAGTATTCATTTTTTCTAAATTATTTATAATAAATGGATGCAAAAATTCAACAACAAATACACTCATAATTCCAAACATAGTAGAATTTAATAAACAAACCTTGCCATTTATATTGCATTTATGATTTGAATAATCCCACCATTTTGCATGAAATAACTTTTCTAGTATAGTTGCTGTTATATATTCAAGCATAGATGTCAAAATCATTCCCGATATAAATACACCTATCATGCTATCTCTATAAGACCAGCACCCAATAATTATAATCAACGCTCCTACACCATAAACTGGGCATACTGGTCCATTCAAAAATCCCCTATTTATGATTTTTTTCTGTAGACAAGAACAGTATATACTCTCGCAAACCCAGCCTAAAAATGAATATATAAAAAAATACAACATGTAATTATATACTATACTCATAAACTCCTCCTTAATATTTATTTATATTCTACCTTATAATTATTAACTCTTCATTACTTTTTACAATTTTTAGAAATAAACAATATTTTAATTATACTATATAAATACATGTTTATATTAAATTATGATAATTCTGCCTGAATTTTTTTCTTTTTCTCCAACTATAATAACCATATAAATCATTTATAAGAAATACTAAAAAACAAACAACTATCGAAATATAAATAAATTATTTTTAAATTTAAGATTTTTTCAAATATTTCCAAAAAACCAATTGACTTTTCAAAATATTTATAATATACTTCATAACATAAATTAAATAAGTCTTATCAAGAGCGGTGGAGGGACTGGCCCTATGAAACCCGGCAACCAATATAATTTATATATGGTGCTAAATCCTGCAGCATTGTGCTGAAAGATAAGTATAAACTGATAACGTGGTCTGAGTTTATACTCAGACCTTTTTTAGTTTTTAAATTCTTTATATAAGAAGATAGACTTATTTAAAAAATTACAACAAGGGGGTATTTCTTATTATGAAGAAATCAAAAAAAATTATATCTATTGTATTATGTTTATTAGCAGTATTATCACTTTCAGTAGGTTGCTCTAAATCAGAGGCCGAAGACAAAGTAATTAAAGTGGGAGCAACTCAAGTTCCTGGTGGAGATTTATTTGAGTATTTAAAAGACGATATTGAAAAAGAAGGTTACGAACTTAAAATAACAATATTTGATGATTACAACCTTCCAAATGAAGCTTTAGACAACGGTGAAATCGATGCAAACTTATTCCAACATGAGCCATATTTAAATAAAGCAAAAGAAGAAAAAGGTTATAAATTATCACCAGTAGTTGGTTTATATGAATCTCCATTATACGTATATTCTTATAAAATAAAATCTATTGATGATTTAAAAGCAGGCGACAAATTTGCTCTTCCAGATGATCCAACAAATGGCTCAAGAGCTCTTAAATATCTACAAGATGAGCTAGGTTTAATAAAATTAAAAGATGGTGTTGAAAATCCTGGAGTTAAAGATATAGTTGAAAATCCTAAAAAAATCGAGTTTATCGAAGCAAATGCAGCTCAACTTCCATCTCTTTTAAGTGATGTAACTTGCGCATTTATAAATGGTAACTACGCTGTTGCAGCTAACTTAGATGCTAATAAAGACAGTATCTACTGCCCAAAATTAGATGGAACTTATACAAATATACTTGTAAGTAGAACTGATGATGTAGATAGTGAAAAAATTCAAGTTCTTAAAAAAGTTTTAACTAGTGAAAAATCTAAAAAATTCTTAGAAGAACATTATAAAGGTGTTATAGTACCTGTATTTTAGACAAGAAAACCTCGCACAAAATGCGAGGTTTTTTTATTGTATTTCATTTTTATGAAATAGCCTTCATTAAATATATTTTAGTGTTAAAATATTAATAAGATAAATTATAAAAAACAAATCGTTCTGAAATATAAATACGCCAGTCTCTTAGAAATACACTTAATCATTTGTCATAAGCTATGTCTTAAAGAAATATTTAAATTATAATTATGGAGGTAAAATTGTTATATGAACAGATATATTGCTTTATTAAGAGGAATAAATATAAGCGGAAAAAATAAGATAGCTATGTCTGAATTAAAAGAAGGCTTTATTAAACTTCATTTTACAGATGTTTCTACATATCTCAATAGTGGTAATGTTATTTTTTCAAGTGATATTGATGATAAAAATATTCTTTCAGATAATATAAAATCCATGATAAAAGACAGATTTGATTTAGACATACCGATTTTTATTATTTTACAAGAAGAATTAAAAGAAATATTAAATAATGCACCTGATTGGTGGTCAAGAACTACTAGTTCTAATATAAGTGATAATATTACAATTAGAACTGCAAATACCGTAAGGAAAATTATTAATAAATAATATTAATGCTAAAACAAAGCTTGATGAGATAATTAAGTTATTATCAAAATATCTTGATGAACTTAAATGTTAATTAAGTAGGGGGGCTTTATACAAAAGGTACAAGTTAGAATTAAAGAAAAATACTAAGCAAATTAATTCTGTAGATGATTGGTACAACTTTGCACCACCCCAAAATTCAAGTCTACACTGGAAAGATAGAAGAAGTGCTAAAGAATTAGCCAAATATATAATAGGTGGAAATGGATGTATTCCAAAAGAAATAGAAATTATACTGTCTCAGTTAGGATGCAATCCAAATAGCATATTCTATGGTGAACCCGAAGCAGTAACAAGTCTTGAAGGTAGAGGTAGTGGTCGTCACCATGACTTATTACTTGTTAAGGAAAGTGAAGTTGTAATAGGAATTGAAGCCAAGAGTGATGAAGATTTTGGGAAATCAGCTCATGAAGAGTTATTTGGAAATAATGATTATAAACAATTACTTTATAGTATATCTGACAATAAATTTACAAGAGTAAATAGTCTATATAATGATATTTATGGATATGATTTATATAAGAATATAGAGATAAGATATCAACTTTTAACATCTACAAAAGGTATCTTAAAAGAGTCAAAAAAAGCAAATGCATCTAAGGCAGTTTTGCTCATTCTTACATTCAAAAAGGAAAACTGCTATTCAGAAAGAAAGATAAAATCAAATTTGCAAGATCTAAATAATTTTATCGATAGCTTAGGTACTCCTTTAAAAAATGGACAGTACAATTTACCTGGATATCCTAATATAGATTTTATGTAAAACATATTGAGATAGATGTTTAAAAAATAAAACTAGCTAAATTTATAATAAATTAGCTAGCTTTTTCATAATGTGCCCAAATTTTTACTACTTATAAAGCATTTGCATTAAGGTTTCATTCTACTAAAGATTCTACTGTTTCACTACTATTTTCTTGTCTATTTATCAATACATTCATGAAAATCATTAATAAATTAAATATACCTATAACTATAAATCCATATACTAATGGATGCAAATTATTACCTATACCAATAGGTGACACTCTCATAAAGCCATAATTAGATCCTATTATATGATTTAATATAAACATAGATACATGGTATATATTAGTGAAATATATAGCTGTTTTAAAGTCCTTTTTATCAAATTTAACACATTCTATAAATATGCAATAAACAGAACCCCAAAGAAGGAATAGGTGTCCTATGAAGAAAGAAAATTGAGTTATATGAGGAAATAAAAATGGGTCTAATCCTGATGGATATATTAATGCAAATACTGCACCTATCAATCCCCACATAGAACCTAATTTTCTACAGATACTTTTATTAAATAATAGTCCAATTCCCATAAGTATTATTGCAACTCTGCAATGATATAATGGTAGACCTTCAGTTAATACATGGTATTTTGATAGTAAATACCATGCATATAATATTATTTGTTGTGATAATAATACTATACCTATAATTTTTTCGAATTTCCTATTTACAGCAATTCTCTTTATCATAGATATTATACCCAAAGTACCTATGAATAATATAGCTATATGCTGCCATCCAAACATCTTAAAATTACAGTATTTTGATGTTTTTCTAAAAAAGTATTTTAAAAAATCCATTTTGTCTAACTCCCAGTTTTATTTATTAAAATAGTTTATATTATAATAAAACTATTTTTAAAACACATATATATAATTCATATGTGTTAAAAAAGGAGTGAATACAATTAAAAATTTGTGATTCTATTCACTCCTTTTTTACTACATATTTTCACTGATTATCTTCAATTCTCGTTTCAAAATACTATAAAGTTCTTCTGCACTTTCCTTACAACCATTCTCTACCCAAATTTCAAGTGCTACGAAGACTATTTGATTAAGTATGGGAGTACAATACATCAAATCATGCTTATTCATTTCAACTTCTATATTCTGTATAAGTTGACTTTCTTTTTTTCTTGTAGAAAATAAAAATATATCATATCGTCTACTTTTTACAATTGCTGTAATTAATGTCTTATTGCTTATAGCTAATTTTAATATCATCTTAGCATAAGATTTACCTAAATCACTGTCTTTTTTATATTTGTTGATACTTTGCTCAAACAAGTTATCAAACTGATATAATAATACATCATCTAATGTATCAAAAAGTCTGTAGAATGTTGTTCTGGCTATTCCATTTATATTGCATACATCTGTAATACTTATTTCATCATATGATTTCACTTTTAACATCTCTGCTAATCCATCACATATAAGATTTGCTGACTTATATACACGTTTATCATGCTTGATATGATACAATTTATATCGCCTCCGTTTTATAAGTTGTGATACTATTGTAGCATTTCTTTTTGTATATTAAAATGACTTTACCAAATATATTTATTATTTTTAATAAAGCATTTTTGCTTAAAATGGAGGTTATTATGAAAGAAAAATTAAATGTATCTTTTAAAATGGAAGATGATTACTTACCACCACTTAAAACCTTGGCTACGATATCCTTTGTGATATTACTATGTTCTATGCCACTTTTTGCATTCAACGGTGGAATTGGCGAATATGTAAGAGAATATTTCGGTATAATATGGCACATTTCTATGTTTTTCTTTATCAACAAATTAGCAACTCCTAAATGGGGTAAAACAGCTGGTACCTTTTGGATTGTACTCTATATATTAAGCGGTATTCTCTATATAAACAATTTTTATAGCATCCTTGGAGATGCTTCTCTTGGCATTGCAGTCCAAAATGGTCTTTCTTTATGTCTAACAATAAGACTTGCTGCTCACTGTTTTGAAGGAATTTGGTTGATATCATCTGCATTTACAACAAGTAATAAAGTTATTAAGGTGTGTGGTGTACTTGCTGGAATCTTTATCGCAGGCTATAGCATAATAAGTCCTTTCGCCCCATCATGGGTGCTAATGCTAAATGTACCGTTTATGATTATATGGTTCTTTATGATTGTTATAGGAAAATATTAAAAAAAGTAGGTATTATATCACTTAGTATAATACCTACTTTTTTGTTTATATTAAATCGTGAGCATATTCTGCAATCGGTGCATTTTTTAAAAATTTATTTCCGATTATCGTAAATAATGCTGTAAGTAAAACTTCTAAAACAATCGTTACGATCGGCTTTTCAACAAAACAAGTTATGCTCCACGCTATTGTTCCAAGTTTATCTCCAATATAGCTATTACTAAATAAAATATTAAGTACAACGCCAAATAATATTCCTGGAATTAATATAAAAACTAATATATTGTATTTCATTTTCAATCTATAAAACATAGAACCACAAATATAGGCGATTGACATAAAAAACAAGCTGTTTAAAAATCTAATTCCTGAAATTATAAATATATTGTCCATACCTTCTCCAAGCCACTCTACTGTGCTTGTTCTAGTATAAAATTCGGCTTTTATATTATATAATTTGCATATATAATCTAAAGAAAATTCGACTACTAATCCAGATACTAAAGCTAGTATTATAACAATTAACATAATCTTAAAAAATGATTTTATACAAGCGCCTCTGTCCCCTCTTATGTTTAACATCTGCGGTATGAAGTTATTCGTAAATATTAAAGTTAAAAGAAATACCCCCAAATAACATATATCAGACGTTCTATTTATAAAAATTAACCCATCTCTATTATTTGAAAAATAATCTCTCATACCGCTTATAAATGGGATTATATTGTTCACAGCAATCAATATAAACATTATCATTATAAGTTTTGGAATATATCCTTTGAAAATTTCATAAAACGGATTTTTATTCATATAAAGTCACATCCTTTCTATTCATGCTTAAAAATAACTCATTAAGCGATATATTTTCATAAGATATATTAAAATCGTCCATCTTATTTTTTATAGTTTTATTCAAATCGCCGTAATACCAGTAAGTATAATTATCTCCAAAATGTTTTAATGGCCTTTGATCTTTAAGCTCAAAAATATTATTTATCTTATTTTTATTTCCGCTTATAAAATAAGCCTTTTGTCTTATATTTTCTAAGCTATCAGTAATTTTTACATCCCCGTCTTTTATTATTACAACTTCTTCTAATAGATTTTCAACTTCTTCAATTAAGTGAGTTGCAATTATTATTGTTCTTGGATTTTCACTATAACTTTCGATAAGAACGTAATAAAAATAATTTCTATTTACTGCATCTAGCCCGACTGTCGGCTCGTCAAATATTGTGATAGGACAGTTTGAACAAATTCCGATTATATTTGAAAGCAAGGTCTTTTGACCTCTAGACAAACTTTTATATGTAAGTTTTTCGTTTATTTCAAACAATCTACATAATTTGTTTTGTAAGTTATAATCATAGTTTTTATAAAATTTAGAATGCATATTAAAAATGCTTTTAACCTTATAATCTTTTAGGAAAAATTCCTTCTCTCTTACAATACATATATCCTCCAAAACTGAAATGTCTTCTTTAACAGTTTTTCCAAATATCTTAATTTCACCACTTTTACATACAAGCTGATTGCCGATTAAGTTGATAAGTGTACTCTTTCCAGTACCATTTTTCCCTAAAAGACCATAAATCTTTCCGTATTCAAAGTTTATATTCATATTATTACAGATTATTTTTTTCCCAAAGCTATGATTTAAGTTTTTTATTTCTATTGCCAAATCCATATTACTCCTCCTTAAAATCACTTATCATATCTAAAAGTTCTTTTTTTGTAATTCCAAGCTTTTTTGCTTCTGAAATCAAATCTTTTAAATAAACTTCTTTAAAATTCTCTTTTCTTCCATTTTTAATTATCTCTTTTGCACCTTTAGATACAAACATACCTATACCCCTCTTTTTAAACAAAATCTCCTTATCGACCAATATATTCACACCTTTCAAAACTGTAGCTGGATTGATTTTATAAAATTTTGATAACTCTGTAGTAGACGGAACTTGCATCTCCTCTTTTATTGAATCTGATAAAATCTCATCTTCTATAGCTTTTGAAATTTGGATAAATATCGGCTCATGATCATTAAGTTCTAACTTCAAAGCGCCACCTCCTTATATGGTTAATTACTTGAGTAGTTAACCACACATCTATATAATATTCTATTTTCATATATTTGGCAATAGTTTTTTATTAAATATTTTTAAATTAAAAAAAGACCATGCAAATTGGCAAGGTCTTTATCTATATAAATCTCTATTTTTATATTTAAATCAAATTTTATTATCCAAAATATCTTTGTAATAAACCTAAGAATGCTTTACCGTGTCTAGCTTCGTCTTTACACATTTCATGAACTGTATCGTGTATAGCATCTAATCCTAATTCTTTAGCTTTTTTAGCTAGTTTTAATTTTCCATCAGTTGCTCCGTATTCAGCATCAACTCTTACTCTTAAGTTTTCTTTTGTATCAGCTACTACACATTCTCCAAGAAGTTCAGCAAATTTTGCAGCATGTTCAGCTTCTTCGAAAGCTATTCTTTTATATGCTTCTGCTATTTCAGGATACCCTTCTCTATCTGCTTGTCTACTCATTGCTAAATACATCCCTACTTCTGTACATTCTCCAGTAAAGTTAGCTCTTAATGCTTCTACTATTTCTTCGTCTACGCCTTGTGCAACACCTATTCTATGTTCATCAGCCCAAACCATTTCGCCTTTTAATTCAACGAATTTTTCACTTCCTACATGACATACTGGACATTCTTCTGGTGCAACATCCCCTTCATATATATATCCACAAACTTGACATACCCACTTTTTCATAACGATTCCTCCTAAATATATAAATTATTTTATTAAATTAATATATATAATATACTTTATATTCTTAATTTTTTTGTCTTATAATTATTGCTCTTACTAAATATTTATTACTATTAACTTATGTTTAATTTATACCCTTCACATCTAAAACTAAACATTTATTTTTAACTTTTTTAATATTCAATTATTTCTAATTATATATTAATAATTATTCATACAAGGGTTGTAAATTTTTCTTATATTTATTTATAATATATTATATAAACTTTTATTTTGGACATTTGTCCCCTAATTCAATTATACTTATTGCTTTTAATATTTATTGTGATATAATCATTATACTTTACTCAAAGTGTTTATGAGGAGATTTAAAATGAACAAACTATCTTTCTATTTAGATACGTGTCCAGACTTTATAAAAAATAGTTTTTCAAATATAAACTTTAATACATTTGATAAAATCTTAATTCAAAATGAAAAGTCTGATTTTGTGTACATTATAAAAACTGGAAAGGTCAAGGTTTATTCCCTGACACCTACTGGAGTCAAATATTTAGAGCGCATCTACTGCAATTATGAGATATTTGGCGAATTAGAGGCCTTTATTGATAAACCAATATTAAATTTTGTGGAAGCTATAGAACCTTGCCAAGCTATAAAAATACCAAAATCTCATTTTTTAAAATGGATTAAATCAAATAGTGATTTTTCATTTTTTATACATATTCAGGTTTCTGAAAAAATGTATTATACATCTATAAATAGTAGAGCCAATGTAACTTATCCATTAAAATCAAGACTTATCTTCTTTTTATGGAACTTTCTTGATGAACATAATATAGATACTGTTCACAAAGATATTTTGGTAGAAGGCGTTGGATCTAATATTAGAAGTGTAAATAGAATTATTAAAGAATTAGTAGATGAAAAACTTATTGAATACAACAAAGGCTTTATAAAAGTCAATGAAATGGATAAACTTATGCATTTCATTATGTCTCCTAATGACAATGTATCAAATTTTCAAAGAAAATGTGGAGGAAAAAACAATGATAAATAGAGAATTATTAATAGAAAAAGCATTTGAGGCTCAAAAGTTTTGCTACACACCATACTCAAACTTCAATGTTGGTGCTGCACTTCTTACATCTGATGGAACAATATATCAAGGATGTAATATAGAAAATGCTGCATTTACACCAACTAACTGTGCTGAAAGAACAGCATTTTTTAAAGCTATCTCAGAAGGTCAAATGGACTTTGTCGCTATAGCTGTTGTTGGAAACAAAGACGGTATTAAACAAGGAGAAGGTGATTATTGTGCCCCTTGTGCAGTATGTAGACAAGTTATGGCTGAATTTTGTGACTTAGATACATTTAAAGTTATAATGGCTAAAGATATAAATGATTATAAAGAGTATACTTTAGGTGAGCTTTTACCACTTGCTTTTACTGGAAAAGCATTAGATAAATAAGAAAGTATTTTATATTTATAAATTTAAATTTTGGACGTATTTTTATTTAAAATACGTCTTTTTATTTATTATTTTATTAATATCTTTATTTATTATTTTACTGATATATAATTTTTAAACAAAATGTAATTCTATAAATTATGCTTTATTTAGGCTTTATTAAAAATATCTCCATCACTATATTACATAAATTACCACAAGATTTATCCTACTTTTTCCTGTATTATATTATTCGCAATAAAAATAAAGGAGGGATACATAATGATGGAAGTTTCAATAGAAGAAATGGTTGAATTTATATACGACAGATGCGCTGATGATTTAACAGAAGAGCAAATCGAGATGGTTTTAGAATTACAACAAGAGTTCTTAGATTCTAAAGGCTTAATTGAATTAGAAGAAGATGATATTTATTAATTTTATGTATGAAAAAATTCGCTTCGCTCATGACGCCAACGACTTCGTCCGTTGCTTTAGTTAATAGGTTGGAAATTATACATTATCCACAAACCAGATAATATCTAATTTCCTTAGAATTGAAAAAAGACCCTACTTTTGTAAGGTCTTTTTTTATAAGGTTTTATTTAATGAATATTTTATCTTATCCGAAATATCTTTCTAATAATCCTAAGAATGCTTTACCGTGTCTAGCTTCATCTTTACACATTTCATGAACTGTATCATGTATAGCATCTAATCCTAATTCTTTAGCTCTTTTAGCTAATTTTAATTTTCCATCAGTTGCACCGTATTCAGCATCAACTCTAGCTTTTAAGTTTGCTTTTGTATCAGCAACAACACATTCTCCTAATAATTCTGCGAATTTTGCAGCATGTTCAGCTTCTTCGAAAGCTATTCTTTTGTAAGCTTCTGCTACTTCTGGATATCCTTCTCTATCAGCTTGTCTACTCATTGCTAAATACATACCTACTTCTGTACATTCTCCAGTGAAGTTAGCTCTTAATTCTTCTACTACTTGCTCGTCTACACCTTGAGCTACACCTATTCTGTGCTCGTCAGCCCAAACCATTTCACCTTTTAATTCTTCGAATTTTTCAGCTCCAACGTGACATACTGGACATTCAGCTGGTGCGTTTTCTCCTTCATATATATATCCACATACTTGGCATACCCATTTCTTCATAGTTAAATTCCTCCTAATATTATACAATTCTTCTTATATTTGTCTCTTTAGTATATACCCTAAAGATATTTTTTTCAAACATTTTATTTTACTTTTTTTAAAAATTTATTAATTTTTGTAAATCTTAAACTTTACACTTTATATATACCACGTATGTAACATCTTAAACATATTTTTAAAATTTTTTTAAAAAATTATTTTCTTATTAGATAACTAGCAATTTCATAATATCTTTGCTTTGAATTTCCTTTATTTAAAATTCTAACTGTCCAGCTCTTTTTTCTTTTTTCTTAGGTTCAAATTTTTTATCAAATTCATCAACCTTATCTTGATTTACATTATAACAATCGTCAAATATAAAAAATCCTTCTATATTATTTAATGCATCTTCTTTTAAAGTTTTAACCATAAAAAATGGAGCTTCGTCTTCTACTGGTACACCTTCAAGGTGGATTTTGTATTTTGATGCACTTTCAAATCCAAATCTTTTATAATAATTTTCATCTCCTGTTATAAAAATAGCACTATATCCTAATCTCGCTGCTTTTTGCATAGATATTCTGATCAGTTTGCTTCCTATTTCTTTTCTTTGGAATTTTGGATGTACACTGATAGGACCGAATGTTATAAACGTTTCGTTATCAACTCCATCTATATATCCCTTTGTATAGACAATATGTCCTACAATCTCCCCATTACACTCTACAACTAATTCTAAATCTTCTATTGATTTATTATTGTGATGCAAATTATGTAGTACTAGATGTTCACTGCACCCTGGTCTATATACATTCCAAAATGCCTCTCTCGTCAAAACTTCTACTTCTTTATAATCGTCTTTTTCAATTTTTCTTATAATTAAACTCATATTAATCCCCCTTATAACGCTTAGTTTTTTCTAATTATATCATATATTTAATATTTAAAATTTTTATCTTCAAATCCTTCTAAATATATTAATTTAGATATAAAATTCACTTCGTTCATGGCGCCAACGAATCGAAGATTCCGTTGCTTAAAATTCTCTTCGTTCATACCGCCAACGAATCGAAGATTCCGTTGCTTAAAATTCTCTTCGTCATGCGACTAAGATAATGCGTAATTTCCTTATAATAAAAAAAGTGTTGCAAAATATCTCTATTTCACAACACCTCTGTATATAAAAATCTTATTTTATCCAAAATATCTTTCTAATAATCCTAAGAATGCTTTACCATGTCTAGCTTCGTCTTTACACATTTCATGAACTGTATCATGTATAGCATCTAATCCTAATTCTTTAGCTCTTTTAGCTAATTTTAATTTTCCATCAGTTGCTCCGTATTCAGCATCAACTCTTACTCTTAAGTTTTCTTTAGTATCAGCTGCTACACATTCTCCAAGAAGTTCTGCAAATTTTGCAGCATGTTCAGCTTCTTCGAAAGCTATTCTTTTGTAAGCTTCTGCTACTTCTGGATATCCTTCTCTATCAGCTTGTCTACTCATTGCTAAATACATACCTACTTCTGTACATTCTCCAGTGAAGTTAGCTCTTAATTCTTCTACTACTTGCTCGTCTACACCTTGAGCTACACCTATTCTGTGCTCGTCAGCCCAAACCATTTCACCTTTTAATTCTTCAAATTTTTCAGGTCCTACATGACAGACAGGACATTCTGATGGTGGATTTTCTCCTTCATATATATAACCACATACTTGACATACCCATTTTTTCATAATTAATTCCTCCTAAATATTATTTATTATTAAATTTATCTTGTATTATATATACCTAAAATTTTTATACTTAAACAGTTTTTATAAAACTTTTTAGTTATTTTATATATAATACTCATACCCCTAAAATTTCTCGACAATATAATTTTAGTCTTTTCTAATTTTTTTTGCAATATTTTGTAATTATTTAGTTATCTAATTAAAGCTCATACCCCAATGTTAAATATATATTTTCCAACTCTTCTCTCATCTTCTCATTGCCCTCTGCCCTAACTTGAGAACACATATTAGGTTTATATTTTCCCGCTACCAACTTTGCTGCAAATGCCATACAAGTTGACTCTCCGCATTTTCCACAATTTAGTCGAGGAAGTACTTCATATACATCAAATGGACTAGGTAAGTTGCGTTTTTCATCACTAGGTTTTATGCTGTCTTTTTTTTCATAACAATCGTTTATAAAATCTTTTATATAATCTAATGTCTCAAATGCATCTGTTTCATTTAATAATTTAGATACTTTTATATCGTCTTTTGTTATTACTATTATTTTTGGACCGTAGTTATATGTTAGAGTTTGTCCTTTTTTGTTGTATATAGCTGTTTTTAAGTAAGTATTTAAATATGGGAAAAGCTCTGATACATCTCTAGATGGAGTTGCTATTATTCTTATTCTCTTTGAGTCTGTTGTGCATGGTTGTATAAAACTTAAATTGATTTGTTCTAAAAACATAATTATCCCCCTATAATTTTTTAATAAATTTTATTATAAATTATTTAAAGCTTCAACTAATTTATCTATATCGTCTTTTGTATTAAAATATCCAATACCAATTCTAAGACTACCCCTGTCTTTTGTATTGATTACGCTATGTGCAGTTGGTGCGCAGTGCAGTCCTGCCCTAAGCATTATGTCGTATTTTTGATCTAATATAGTAGATATATCCTCTGGTCTTTTGTTTTTTATATTAAAACTTATTACACTTAAGATTTTTTCACAGTCTTTTGGTCCGTAAATTTCTATATCTTTTACAGTTTCTAATCTCTGTAAGGCGTATTTTGTAAGTTCTTTTTCTTTATTATGTATATTGTCTATTCCTTCTCTATTTAAAAACTTTATAGCTGCTCTAAGACCAGCTATCCCACTTACATTTGAGGTTCCAGTTTCTAAATGATTTGGATAATAATCAGGCTGATAGTCATATGCAGAATCACCACCTGTACCCCCTGCTTTTAGAGGTTTTATGTCTATATCCGTATTTATTATAAGACCTCCTGTCCCCATAGGACCAAGTAAACTTTTATGTCCTGTAAATGCAAGAATGTCTATGTTGTCTTCTTTTATATCTATCTTCATAGCTCCGGCGCTTTGTGCAGCGTCTACTAAAAATACTATGTTGTTTTCTCTCGCTATTTTGCCTATTTCTTTTATAGGTTGTATTGTTCCAAGTACGTTTGATGCTTGTGTAAATACTATTAATGCTGTGTCTTTTCTTATATATTTTTTAATATTTTCTGGATTTGTAATCCCGTCTTTTGAACATTCTACTGTGTCAATTTTTATATTTATATCTTTTTCTAAAGTTTTTAGACATCTCCAAACGGCATTATGCTCCAAACTACTTGTTATTACATGGTCATTTTCCTTTAGTATTCCTCTTATTGCAATATTTAAAGAATCAGTTACATTGCTTGTAAATACAACTTTTTTAGGATCATCAAAATTAAAAAGATTTCCAATAAGTTTTCTACATTCATAAACAATATAATCTGATTGCATTGCTTTTTTATATGAGCCTCTTCCAGAAGAGGTCCCATTATTTATCATAAAATCATATACTGCATCTGCAACTTCTTTTGGTTTTGGAAAAGAAGTCGCTGCATTATCTAAGTAAATCCCCATTTTTCCTCCTAATATTACCTTTATATTATTTTATATATGTAAATTAAAACGCTTTTTGAGTATTTTCAATACGTTTTTTTAACCAATTATAAATATCATTATATACATCTTCATAATTAAGTTCATTAAGTATCTCATGACGTCCATCTTTATAAAGTTTTATATCTATATCTTCTACACCTTGGACTTTATAATTATTGTATACTTGTTTTACACTTTTACCGTAATTTCCAACTGGGTCCATATCTCCAGCAACAAATAATAATGGTAGGTCATTTGGTATTTTGACTTTATTTTGTGGACTTTGTATAAATTCCAATACATCAAATAACGTCTCATATCCGTTTAATGTAAATAAGAAAGTACAGTATTTATCATTTACATATTTATGTACTATATCTTTATCCCTACTTATCCAATCATTTTGTGTAACTACTGGCTCGAATTTTTTATTGTAAGTCCCAAATGCCATTTTTTCTACAAATTTACTTCTGTAATTATCTCCTTTAAATGCCTTTAATATTTTTAGTACTGCTTTTCCACCTTTTAATACAACTTTTGGCTGACTACCAGTACCAACTATTACTGCTCCATCTACCTTATCTCCGTAAGTCATTATGTATCTTCTAATCATAAAAGATCCCATAGAGTGCCCCAATACAAAATAAGGTATTTCTTCTCCAAATCTAGACTTTATTTCTTTTGTAATCTCATATAAATCGTCTACTACTGTTTTACTTTTGTATTGTGTTGGAAAATACCCCAATTCATCATCATCTTTTGCTGTAAGACCATGACCAAGGTGGTCATTTCCCACCACTAATATCCCCTTTGAATTTAAAAATCTTGCAAATCTATCATATCTATCTATGTACTCTATCATCCCATGTGATATCTGGACAATCGCTTCAATATCACCTTCAGGCTCCCACACAATTGTGTGTAAATTATTTTCATTATTAGTAGATTTTATATAAAGTTCTGTTTTTTTCATTTCAAACTCTCCCTTACAATTAAATTCTCTTTATTCTACTAAAGGAAAATGGATTATTTATTAAATTATATTACATTTTATTACTTTACTGTAAATTTTTTAATAAAAAAACTGCCATAAGTTATAAACTCATGACAGTTTTAAAAAGATTTATTTAATTATTGTTTTTAATTTCCACTTTTCATTTTTATATCTTATATATCCTATCAATAGACCTACAAACCATCCTATAGGAATAGCATAATAAACTACTGATGGGCCAATTTTGTTTGAAAAAATATATACGATTATCAATCGAATAAAGAAATTCAACATGGTAGCTATTACAAATATACTTATATCTCCAGCACCTTTTAGCACTCCGCAATAAGCATTCATAAAACCTTTTAATATATAAAATGCTGAAATTACACGAAGGTATTTGATTGCAAAACTTATAGCATCTTCACTTTGAGCTTCATCTAAAAATAAATCTATTATATCCCTTCCAAAAATAAATAATATACTGAATATAATTAAACTCATAATTGATATCATAATTAAGGTACTTTTTAATCCTTCTTTTACTCTATCTATTTTTTTAGCACCTATATTTTGCGCTGTAAATGTTCCTATTGCATTTCCAAATGATGCAAGTGGAATCATAGTTATTGAATCTATTTTTGTCGCTATAGTATATCCAGCTATTATAGATGATCCAAATGTATTTACTATTATTTGAACTAAAAATATGCTTATATATACAAATGACTGTTGAAATATAGATGGTATAGCTATTTTATTCATAGTTTTTAGTATTTTAAAGTCAAAAAGTTTAAAATCTAAATCGTCTATTTCATTATTTTTGTAATTTTCCTTATCACTATTTATTTTTTTATATTCACTATTTATAGAGTCTTTTTTATCAAATTTTTTCAAATTAAAAAATAAGTATCCTATAGATAAAAAAGCCGATATACCTTGTGCAATCAAAGTAGCCATAGCGACTCCAATCACTCCATATTGGAGTTTTACAACAAATATTAAATCTAAAAGTATATTTAAGAAACTAGAGAATATAAGAAAGTACAGAGGTATTTTAGATTCTCCAAGCGCATTGAAAATCGAAGTTATTATATTGTATAAAAACATAAATGTAAGCCCTAAGAAATATATGTTTAAATAATTTAGTGCATCATCAAATATATTTACAGGGGTTTTCATTATTTTTAATAAAAACTTCGACATACATAATCCTATACAAGCTAAAAAAATACTAAGCACTCCTATAGCTATTATAGATGTGTATATTGATGTCTTCATTTTATAAATCATCTTTGCCCCATAATATTGAGATATTACAACTGCACATCCTATCCCACTTCCTATAGCAATCGACATAAATACCATAGTTATTGAATAAGATGCTCCTACTGCTGCTAGTGCATCTTCACCGACATAATTTCCGACAATTATTGAATCTACTAAGTTGTAGAGTTGTTGAAATACACTGCTTAAAACTAACGGTATTGAAAAATATGCAATTGATTTTGCTGCATTACCTTCTGTCATATAATTTTCCATACGCATTTTAAAAGTAAATTATACTTTTTATTCTCCTTTCTTTAGTTAAATATGTGTTTGAGTTTTATTAAATTTTACTTTTTTATTTTTAATTTGAATTTTTATATTAAGTTAATTTATAGATTTTGTATCTTCTTCTTTTAAATTATTTTTCTTTAAAAAAGATAATTTTGTCTCTGAAATTATAATTGCACAAAATATTATTAAACATCCAACTATCATTTTTAAAGTTAGAACTTCGTGTAAAATTATAACTGATAATATAGTCCCAAATACTGATTCTAGTGATAAAATTATAGCTGACTTTGTCTGGCTTACATCTCTTTGGCAAATAGTCTGAAGTAAAAATGCAATTGTTGTAGAAAATATGCCTAAATAAAGAACACCTATTATAGATGATATCTGCGCTTGTATTTTTATTTCATTAAACAATATCTGTACTATTAGTGATAAAATAGTTGCAACGCTAAATTGAACAACAGTCAGAACTATTGCGTTGTGTTTTTTAACAAATTCGCCTGTGAAAAATATGTGAAATGCAAATCCAAATGCACATATTATTGTCAAAAAATCTCCAAAATTGATGCTAAAGTCGGCTTCTAAAGATAGTATTCCTATTCCCAAAATCGCTATTATACTGCTTATTATTCCATATTTGTCTAGTGGTCTTTTGTATAATATAAAACCGATAAACGGTACTATTACTACATTTATAGCTGTTAAAAATGCGTTTTTTGATGCTGTTGTATAAGACATTCCAATTGTTTGAAATGCAAACGCAATAAATAAAAATACACCAATTAAACTACCTGCTTTTACAGCTTCTTTAGTTATATTATTCTTAATTTCTTTAAAAAATATAATTCCAAGTAAAACTGCTCCTATAAAAAATCTTATTGTCAATATCTGAAGTGGTGTAAGTCCACCGCTTAAAGAAATTGAAACCCCTATAAATCCACTTCCCCAGATAAAAGCAGTCAAACCTAGTCCAATCTCTCCTTTGTATTTAGTAAACATAAAATCCCCCCTTAAAAAACTGTAAATTAATTTTTAAAGACCCTATACAATATTTTAGAATTTTAAAATACATCCTTATACCGATTATCTATAGTTTATTTTATTACTATTATAATTATATCATTGCACTACATCATCTTCTATATTGCTACATTTTAGGGTTTTGAATTATGCAAAAAATAAAACCCAAAGAATTTGTTTTTCTCTTTGGGTTTTAAATTAATATTATCTCCAATTTTTATTGTAGTCTTCTATAGTATTTTGAATATTATCGCTTTTAAACAAAGTACTCATAACTGCATAATCATCACAGTAATCTATAATTTGTTTTATATTTTGAGACAAAATTCCGCCTAACGCAACAATCTTTATTTTAGTCAAATCTTTAGCATTTTTTAAAAGATCTACTCCCTTAGGTGTTAGCCCTTCTTTGCATTTTGTATCAAATATATGTGAAAGAGTTATATAATCTATATCTATTTTTTTACTTTCTATAATTTTATTTAACTCAATAACCTCATGTGTACTGTGTAGAGATAGTCCTATTTTTTTATTTTTATCGAACTTATAACCCCTACTTATCAAATCTTTAAATAAATTATATGGAAGGTGTACTCCATAAACAGGATAATTTTCATATAATTCAATCGAGCTATTTACAATTATATTTATATCTGCTTTATTTTCTTTTAATTCTGAAACTATCTCATTATATAGTTTTTCCAATTCACTATATTTTAAATCTTTTTCTCTTAAAATCAAGTACTCTACATTATTTTTAGCAGCTTCGACTATAGTTTTTATGTATTTTTCTTTGGAGCATAGATTTCTGTTGCTGATTAAATACATCTAAAATCTCTCCCAATCTTTAAATACATATTGATATCCGATTGAATTTAACATTTTTCCTACTTCTTCTAAGCTGGCATCTGTATTATTTTCAAATTGGTTTGTTCCACCTTCTCCTAAAGTATGTCCCCCTACGTCTGTTGTTACTTCGGCGCTTAATTTAGTAACTCCTAATGGCATTACATTTTTTCTAAATTCTAAATCCTCTCTTGTCGAAACGTTTAATGCTGCATGAGGGTCGAAAAGTCTCATAACCGTCATTATTTGAAATTCTGTTTTATCGTCTACTGGATTTATATCGTCAAAGCTCCCCTTAAATGGCTTCATTCTAGGTGCTGAATAAGAAAGCTCTATATGTGGATATTTTGTTTTTAAATATTCTCCATGTAAAATAGTGAAAAATGCATCTTTTCTATAGTCTGCAAGGCCTAATAGTGCGCCTATTGATAAACTTCTCATTCCTGCCATTGCCCCTCTTTCCGGCGCATCTAGTCTAAATTTGAAATTTGCCTTTGGTCCTTTTATGTGTACCTTTTTATAAACTACTTCATCATATGTTTCTTGATAGACAGTAAGTGAGTCTGCACCATTTTCAACAAGGTGTTTATACCCTTTTACTTCCATTGGATATACTTCTATCCCTATTGACGAAAATCTGTCTGAAATAAGATTTACCGCCTCTCCTATATATTCAACTGGAGAATGTCTTTCACTTTCGCCTGTAAGTACTAAAATATGTTTAAATCCCATATCAGCTATATAATCTGCTTCGTTTTTAATTTGCTCCATATTTAATTTTCTTCTGTTTATCCCACTTTTACAGTTGTATCCGCAGTATACACAGTGATTTACACAGTAATTTGCAATATACATAGGAGTATATAAAGTTACTGTTTTGCCAAGATGTTGAAGACTTAATCTATGAGCTTTTTGTGCCATCTGTTCTAGGTGTTGTGTGGCTTTTGGTGATAATAAGTTTAAGACATCCATATGATCTAACTTATTTTTATTTAAACTTCTTAAAACATCTGACTCTGTAACATTTTTAAAATATCCGTCGAAATCAAAATCTCTGTATTTTTCTAAAACTTCATAAAAACTCATCTATATTCCCCCTTATAGACTTCCTAAAAATCCAGTTAAAGGTGATGATGCATTTGCAAAGTTGCTCACTGGTCCAGTTTTTCCTAGGTATGCCTCTCTTCCACCTTCTACTGCTAATCTAAATGCATTTGCCATTTTTACTGGGTCTTGTGCTGATGAAATTGCTGAGTTTACTAAAACTGCAGCTGCTCCCATCTCCATAGCCTCCATCGCTTGTGACGGCTTACCAATGCCTGCATCTACAATTATATTAGTGTCTAACTCATCTATCATTATCTGAATCATTTCTTTCATTTTTAATCCCCTATTTGACCCAATCGGTGCGCCTAGTGGCATTACAGCAGCTGCTCCAGCTTCTATTAAACGTCTTCCTGCGTATAAGTCTGGTGACATATATGGAAGAACTACAAACCCTTCATCTGCTAGAATTTTAGTTGCTTTTATTGTCTCTTCGTTGTCTGGTAGTAAGTATCTTGTATCTGATATAACTTCTATTTTTATAAAATCTCCACAGCCCATTTTACGAGATATCCTAGCTATTCTAACTGCTTCTTCTGCATTAGTAGCTCCCGAAGTATTAGGAAGTATAGTCATTTCTTTTGGTATATAAGTCAAAATATTTTCATTTGGATTGTCTAAATCAACTCTTCTTATTGCCATTGTTATTATTTCGCTATTGCTTGCTTTTATAACTTCTGGAAGAATATCGTTACTTCCAAATTTCCCTGTCCCTATTAAAAGTCTGCTGTCAAATTCGTGTCCACCTAATATTAATTTATCCATTTTGTCTCCCCTTTTTAATTTAGTATCTAAAATTTAAATCAAATTACTGTTTTATATTTATAGTACATCATAATATTTTTACTAACTTTTATCTTTTTATATCTTCAATTAAAATTTTCATAGCTAAGTTTGCCATATGATTTGCACATATTGAAACCCTTGGAGCCATTAATCCTTCGCCTTCTTTTGCCTCGTGTTCAAAATCTCCACAAATATAAAATTTATCTCTTATTTTCTTTGTTTTTATTATATTTGAATCGTAATATCCAGCCATTCCAGATGATGCAATTAGGTATTTATCTTTAAAGTTTCTAAGTACAGTATTACATATCATAGCCTTGTTTTTTGGATCATCAAAGGCCTCGATTACGATATCATATTCTTTTAAAAAATCTATATTTTCTTTTGTAACAAATATATCCTTAGTTTTTATCTTTACAAAAGGATTTATATCTTTTATTAAAGATTTTAGTGCCTCTGTTTTTTTCATACCTATATGTTTTACAAAATACTGCTGTCTATTTAAATTAGACGGTTCAACTACATCATAATCTACTAAAACAATTTCGCCTACTCCTACTCTAGAAAGCGAGATAGCTATATTTGACCCTAGTCCTCCAAGACCTAAAACTGCAACTTTTCCAGATTTGAGCTTATTATGTACATTTGGCGTATGTCTTGCAATCATAACTCTTTCTAACTCGTCTTTTGTTGGGATTTTTCCCCTCTCTATAAGTGTAAGTCTATCATCTTCTTTTAAAATTTTATCTTCCTTTAATGGAAATCCATTTAAGATAAGCACATCACAATTCTTATCTACTTTATTTCGTAATTTATAAGCTGTGCAGTTTTCCTCTATTTCTGTCTGAATCTCATTTAAGAATATCTTCAAATCAACCACCCCCTACAAAGCTTATAACTTCCACTGTATCTTCATTTTTTAATAAATATGTACTGTAGACTTCGTCATCTAGTATTTCCATATTTACTTCTACAACGACCTTTTGTGGATTTAAGTCGTAATTTTCTAAAAGATCTTTTACAGAAATATCTTCTTTTAAATCTACAGTTTTACCGTTTAATATCATATTGTTCCCCCTTTTTATTGATTAGAAATCTTATTTAAAAGCAAAAAAAGCAGAAAATAAACCATACCCGCGGTGGTATGCCCCATTTTCTGCTTTTTAAGCTACTGATATATTACCATTTTATGTAGCACATGTCAATTGTTTTTGAGGAAATATTTTCTATTTTTTTATATATTCAATTTATTCTTTTTGCATCAAAACTTATTTTTATTGCTAAATATATTTATACAATTAAACTACTTCTTTTTGCTCTTCTTTAAATTCTTCTAAATTCACAACTCTATCGCATATTTTGTCTACTAAAGCTTTTTCATGACTTATAACTATTACACCTATATCATTTTTCTTGGCATAATCTAAAACTACATCCCAAATTTGTGCTTGTGTTATTGCATCTAACATAGTTGTCATCTCATCAGCGATTAAAAATCTAGTCTTCGGTGATAATGCCCTTATAACACAAAAACGTTGAAGTTCTCCACCTGATAATTCACTCGGCCATCTATTCATCCATCCTTGTTTAATACCCATAGCTTCTATCAATTCCTTTGGTGGAATAAATGCCTCGTTTATTATTTTTTTCATCTTCCACTTTGGATTTACAGATTTTTCGGGATGTTGGAAAATAAGTTGAACTGGATTGTATCCATTTTTTTCTCTTTTACATCCTTTAAGTATCACTTCTCCGCTTTCTGGAGTTATGTATCCAGCCAATATTTTGGCAAGTGTCGTCTTACCAAATCCACTTGGAGCAATAAGTCCAACGACTTCACCGCTATTTACACAAAAATCAATATCCTTTAATATATATCTATCCTCATTATATTTAAAATTTATATTTTTAGCTTTAAGTTGCATGAATACATCTCACCTTTCCATTTCTAATTTCTTTAATTTCCGGTACTCTAACTTCACATTCCTTTGTTTTGATTTTACATCTATCACAAAATACACATCCTTTTGGAAGTTCACTTGGAAGTGGCTGTGTCTTATCGTCTAAAGCTTTAAATTCATGGTTTGGAAGTGCCTTGTAAAGTGCCTTTGTATAAGGATGTCTCAATTTTTCTATATTTTTAAAATCATCTGTATTGGCTATTTCTAAAGTAGAACCTGCATAAAAAATAGCCACCTTATCTGCAATTTTAAGTGCAGCAGATATGTCGTGTGTTATCATCAGTATTGAACATCCGCTATCAGCCACTTTTCTAAAGTCTTTTAGTACTTCATTTAAGGATTCTTCGTCTAATCCTGGAGTCGGCTCATCTGCAATTATTACCTTGCTGTTTGATGCTAAAGCTGTGCATAAAAGCACCTTTCTCGCCATCCCTCCTGATAGTTGGAATGGATAATAATTTTTAACTTTTTTGTCTAAATTATATTTTTCAAAGAGATTATCTACAATTTCGTCTTTAGCTTTTTTATCCTTATTTTTTATAGATATTTTAATTTGACTTCCTACCTTTTTTAAAGGGTCGAGATAATTTACAGATTGAGGTATAAGTACAATCTCACGCCCTCTTAAGTTTTGTTTTCTCTTTTCTGTCAGCTCTTCTTTGTTGTAAATTATCTTTCCATGTGTAGACGAGTTATGTGGAAGTATTCCCAAAATAGCGTGTGCAAGAAGACTTTTTCCAGAACCACTAGAACCTACAACTGCCAATATCTCGCCTTTATTTAATTCTATATCTAAATTTTTAATTACTTCTAAATCAGTTCTAACTAATCCTTTTGTATATTGAGAAAATGATATTCCCAAGTTTTCAACTTTTAAAATTGGCTCTTTCATCTCTACCTCCTATTTATACGCTGTTTTAGGATTTATTAATTTTTCTATATTTTTGCCTATTCTGTCTACCATCATAGAAACTAAAACTAAACTAAGCCCTGGGAAAAATGCAAGCCACCAGTCTCCACTTGTAAGGTATTTCATACTTTCTGAAAGTATTACACCTATGGCTGGTTCATGTGGTGGAAGCCCAAAACCTAAGAAAGTTACTGATGCTTCGTGCAAGATTGCATGTGGGAATATAAGTACAGCTCCAACTATTATCTGAGGTATTACATGAGGCAAGATATGTTCTTTTGCTATATACCAATTTGATTTTCCAAAGTTTCTCGCAATCTTCGTATAATCCGACTCCATAATCTGCATAACTTCCGCTCTTATAACTCTAGTAAGCGATGTCCAGTGAGTAAGCGAAACACCGACTACAATACCTTTTATACCTCCACCCATAGCAATTGATATAAGTATTACAACTAATGTGTGAGGTACTGATAAGACTAAATCTATAAGCCAAGTTACAATAAAATCTACCTTTTTCCCAAATGTAGGACCAATAATACCTAATAATACTGCAATTATTGTACTTGTAAGAGTAGCTAAAATACCTATTTTCATACTTATGCTAAGACCTTTTATAGTTCTAGTAAGCATATCTCTTCCCACCCAATCAGTTCCAAATAAATGATCAAGTGATGGAGGTTGAAATTTATTTAATAAATCTACATATAAATTATCTTCACCTATAAAAGTTCCCCAGATTAATATATCTGCAAATAAAATAACAAATACTGTTATCCAGAATATTGTTCTTTCTCTAGCCCCGTAATTAAGAAGTTTTTTGTTTTTTAGTTGTCCTTTTTCTTTGATTTTTTCCATTATAAATTTTGTCCCTCCTTAATTCTAGGATCTATCACTCTGTATAATAAATCTGCAATTATATTTCCAGAATAGACAAATACTAAACTTATTATCGCTATTCCCATAAGAAGTGGTAAATCACCTTTAAGTCCTGCTGAAACTGTCGCTTGACCAAGTCCAGGATATGAAAAAACTTGCTCTACAAATATTGTTCCTCCAAATAATTCGCTAAAGGATAAAAACTGAAGTGTTATTGCTGGAAGTGATACATTTTTAAGAACATGATTAAATATTATACTTATTTGACTTTCGCCACGTGCTTTTGCAAATAATATATAGTCGCTTTCCATTATCTCTATGACCTTTTGTCTTGTATTCATACATATACTCGAAATACTTATTATTGAAAGAGTGAGTGCAGGTAGTATTATATGTTGCATTCTCTCAACAAATCCCACATTTTCTGATAAAACGCCGATTGGTACGCTTAGTGCAACTGGGAACCACCCTAATTTTACAGAAAATAATATTATAAATAATATTCCAAGCCAAAATGTCGGAGTCGACATTATTATATAGCAATATCCACGTATTATTTTGTCTATTAATTTTCCTTCTTTTATGCCTGCTATAATCCCTAAAATAAATCCTATAATTCCAGAAAGTATCCAAGATATTCCCATAAGCCATATAGACGACATAAATTTTTGTCCTATTACTTCTAAAACTGGTCTTCTATATATCATAGAAGTTCCCCAATCTCCACTTATAATCGATTTAAACCAAGACCAAAATCTAATTATAGGAGGTTGATTTAAGCCCCAATGCTCTGCTATTAATTGTCTTTGTTCAGCACTTACTTTTGTTGATGCTCCGACATAAGCTGTAACTGGGTCGATTGGAGATAATTCCATTAAAACAAAAGTAATTATACAAAGAGCTACTAAAAGAGTTATTAATTTCAAAACTTTTTTAGTTAAAAATTTCCCTATTCCCTTATTCATATTTTCTCTCCTCAAAATCTTCAAAAATACAATATCAAACTAGTACCTATTTCTAGGTACTAGTTTGTATCTTAGCTTTATTTATATTTAATGTTTATTTCCATGACCATTCATTAACATTGTCAAATATTCTTCCGCCGTGTGGTTGAACTACTGGGTTTCCAAAGTCAAATCCATCTGCAGCTAAGTAAACGTGATTTGCATTTACAAGCCAGCAATATGGTGCGTCGCCTTTTGCAGATGTATATTTTTGAAGGTCTTTCCAATATGGTAATGCTTCATCTTCATCTTTTGCATCTAATGCTTTATCTATATCTTCGTTTACTTTTTCGTTATTATAACCACCTGCATTGTCCCATGCAACTGTTCCACCTGCTATAGGACCGTAATATAAGTTGTATAATTCTGATGGATCTCCTGAACCAAATCCAAATAATACAGCTTCTTTATGTATATCTTCAAGTATTGTATCCCATGTTCTAACTTCTAAGTTAACGCTTATACCTATTTCTTTTGCTACATTTACAAATTCTAAAGCCATTTCTTGTCTGTATTCACCTTCAGTATATAGTAATTTAAATTCAGCTTTTTGGCCGTCTTTTTCTAATACTCCATCATTATCTGTGTCTTTCCATCCACCATCTGATAATATTTTTTTAGCTTCGTCTACATTCGCATATTCATCTTTAGATAATTCAGTACTTTTATCTTCCCATGGCATTTGTTCAAGCCCTGTAGTCGAAGGTGTACCATATCCATTAAGTACTCCATCTACTATCTTTTGTCTATCTACTGCAGTATTTAAAGCCTTTCTTATAGCTTCATCACTTGTTACATTGTTACCCATATCGTATCCGTCTTTTGCTTTTTCTCCTGCTTTAACCATTGGGAACTCAACACCATAACATTCTATACTTTCTATATCAACTACATTTGCTCCATCTACTTTTTTATCTGCTAAGTTTCCGTTTATTTGGCACACATCTACATCTCCAGTTTGAACAGCAGAATAAGCAGCATCTGTATCTAGAAATACCATTGTCAATTGTTTAATTTTTGGTTTATCGCCATAATAATTTTCATTTTCTTTTGCTATAACTTGTTGACCTTTATCCCATTGTACAAATTCATAAGGCCCTGATCCAACTGGATTATCTTTAAAGTTTTCATCATAAGCATGTTTAGGAACTATACCTAAGTATGCTAATCTCTCCATAAATGCAGAATATGTTCTATTTAATTTAAATTCTATTGTAGTATCATCTTTTGCAGTTATCTTATCTATCATTGTTAAATCTATTTCTGAACCTGAGTTCTTAGCAGTTTCATATGTAAATGCTACATCTTCTGCTGTTACTTTCTCCCCATCTGTAAATTTAGCATCGTCTCTTATAGTTACTGTCCATGTTAATTTATCATCAGATACTTTATATCCAGTTGCCAAATCATTTTCAAATCCTAACTCTTTATCTCTTTTAAATAAAGTTGAGAAAAATACTTTTGTAAGCGATCCATGTCCGCCTGTTGTAGCATCAAATCCTGATTCTGGCTCTTCTCCAATTGCCACTATTAACTCATTATTTTTGATTCTCTCTTCTCTCTTTGATGTAGTTTTATTAGAAGAAACCTTTTCATTGTTACTGGCGTTGTTACTAGAAGAACACCCTGTTAAACTTCCAACAGACAGCATCACAGCCATCCCTACTGCTAAAAACTTTTTTAATTTCATAATTATCCTCCCTAATTCTCTTTTTTAACTACTCCTCAGTTTTTTATTAATATATAATTTACAAGTAACCTTCTTGAACATAAAAAGCCATGAAGGCATAGACCTTCATGGCTTTTATATCATTCATTGATATCTTACAAATTAAATATTAACTTACGATAAGTGTAACACATTGTTAATATTTTCTCAACAATTTATTGACAAAATTTATTTTTATTTAAATTTTATATTTTATTCCATGCTTTCTTTTACTTCTTCATCATCTTCATCAGTTATTTCTTTATTACCCCAATAATTTGCAAGTACTGATACTGAAAATGCATGCCATATACCTGCTATTGCTGGTGCTATTGCGGCTTCTGGTGCAAAATGTGCTGCTGCTAAAACTGTCGCTAATGTGGCATTTTTCATTCCAGTTTCTATAGATAGAGTTCTTCTCTTTCTTTCTTTAAATCCAACAGCTTTACCACCTAAGTAACCACATAAATATCCATATATATTATGAATTACTACTGCTAAAGCTACTATTATTACTGATGCATTTAATTTTGATGCATTAGCAGCTACGATACCTGCAACTAAAACTACCATAGCAAGCCCAGATACAGAAGGTAATACTCTTATACATTTAGCTGCTGCTTTAGCAAATAAAGTATTAGCTATTACACCTAATATTATTGGTATTAAAACAACTTGAGATATTGATATAAACATTCCTATACCGTCGACTTGAACGTAAGTCCCTGCAAATAAGTAAATTAATGCTGGTGTTACTATTGGTGCTAAAAATGTAAATATTGAAGTATATGTTACTGATAATGCAACATCTGCTTTAGCTATAAAACTCATTACGTTTGAAGTAGTTCCCCCTGGACAAGCCCCAAGTAATATAAGTCCTACTGCTACATCACCTTTTAAACCTAGTAATTTCACTACTATAAATGCTCCAATTGACATAGTAACCATTTGAATTAAAAGTCCTAATATAACATCTTTTGGTTTTTTAAGTATAAGTATGAAATCATCTTTAGTTAATGTCATACCCATACCAAACATTATAAATCCTAAAATATAGTTGAAATATGGCACTACACCTATAAATATATTTGGATTAATATAAGATATAGCTGCTCCAATTAAAACTAGTAGTGATAAGTATTTTTTTACAAATACACCTAATTTGTCTACAAAATTCATGATAATGCCCCCTTTTATTTAATTATTTACCATAAAATTATAATAACAAATGCCCTTTTATGAACTGTATATGAATAAAAGGCTTTATTTACATAATAGTAACATAACATTCAAAAAAATCATTATTTTTAATTAATTATTATATATAATTTTATTTATATAGTTTAAAAACTTACATTTTCTATACAATATAATCTGCCTTTTATATAACCTTGTAATATTTTATTTTTCTCAATTGTATAAAAAATAAGGCAAGTTAAACTTACCTTATTTTAATTTAAGACACTATTATTTTTATAAATTTTTTCTTTCCAATTTGTACGACAAATTCGCCTTCTTTTGGCAAGAACTCTTCTTTAGTTATTTTTTTATCATTTATTTTTACTCCACCTTGTGCTAAAAGTCTTCTAAATTCACTTTTACTAGATACTAAACCTTTATCTACTACTATTTGGATTAAATCGAAGTTTTCTTTTTCTGCATTTATTGTATCTATATCTTTTGGCTTTTGTCCCATTTGGAATATCATTTTAAATCTCTCTTCTGCTTGATCTACTTCTTCTGCTGTGTGATATAAGCTGACTATTTCTCTCGCTAAATCCATTTTTATATCTCTTGGATTTATGTTTTCATCTTTTAATTTAGATTTTACTTCTTTTATTTTTTCATCACTTACATCAGTTAATAATGTGTAGTATTTTACAATTAGTTCATCTGGTATTTCCATGACCTTTTGATATTTTGATTTTGCCGATTCGTAAATTCCTATATAATTGCCTAGAGTTTTACTCATTTTATTTTTGCCGTCTAATCCCTCTATAAGAGGCATCATAATTACAACTTGTGGCTCTTTTCCTATCTCCTTTTGCAGAGTTCTGCCAGAAATCAAATTAAATCTTTGGTCTGTTCCTCCAAATTCTATATCTGCTTCAATAGCAGTCGAATCAAAAGCCTGCATTAAAGGGTAGAAAAATTCATTTAAATATATAGGTCTTTGATTTTCAAATCTCAGCCTAAAATCCTCTCTCTCAAGCATTCTCGCTACTGTTGTATATTGTGTCAACTGTAAAACATCTTCAAACGTCAATTTAGATAGCCATTCACTGTTAAACTTTATAGTTGTTTTTTCTTTATCTAAGATTTTAAATACTTGTTCTTCATATGTCTTTGCATTTTGTAATACTTCTTCATCACTTAAAGACTTTCTCATTTTTGATTTTCCTGTGGGGTCTCCTATCTTACCCGTAAAATCACCTATTATTATAATAATCTCATGTCCTAAGTCTTGTAATTGTTTTAGTTTTCTAAGAATAACTGTATGTCCTAGGTGTATATCTGGTGCACTAGGATCTAGCCCCAATTTTATTTTTAATGGCTTATTATTATTTATTGATTTCTCTAATTTTTTTATTAATTCTTCTTCATTAATTATATCTAATGTTCCCTTTTTTATTATTTTCAATTGTTCTTCTACAGATTTCATACTTGACCTTCCTTCCCCATAATGCTCAAAAAGCTCTCATCCATAAGGACGAGAGCTCCTATATTCACTAACTCTTAAATCTCTTTTTAGCCAAGACCTCTCTTTAAATTCGATTGAATTTATTTATTATCTCAACTATAAATATATCTTTAATTTAAATATATTAATATTATTATAGTTTGTCAATCATTTTATAAATTTATACATTCGTATATATTACCTAGATAATCTGTATTTTCATCAATATAAACTTATATCCTATTTTCATTATTTTTATCTATTATCTGTTATAATATTTTTAAGGGGATTTTTTTATTTATTTTATTTTTAAGGTGGGAAAAACAATGACATTTGAACAATTAAGGTCTTTTTTAGCTGTTGTAAAAAATAATCACTTTACACTAGCTTCCCAGCAATTATTTATATCTCAATCATCAATATCTAAACATATAAAAGCCTTAGAAAAGGAAATTGGGATTGAGCTTTTTAAAAGGGAACATAGGACTATCACGTTGACACCAGCAGGGCAAGAATTTCTTGAATTTGCAAAACAAAGCGTTGATAGCTATGACAAAATGCAAAGGGGTTTAGAAAAATACAAAAGTCAAGAAAGTGAAATTATTACAATTGGGGTTATAGATACAATGATTGAATATGGACTGGCAGCTCTTATAGGCGATTTTCACAAAGAATATCCAAATATTCAAATAGAGCTTATAGAAAGAAGTAACAATTCCATATTAGAATATTTAAGTCTGTCTAAATTTAATTTAGCATTTGTAAACAATATAGGCACAAATAGCAAATTATTAGATTCATGTGCTCTTTTTCATGATAATTTAGTCATGGTCACTTCTGAAAACCATAGATTTTTAGAAAATAAAACTATTGCTCTTTCAAAAACATCAAAAGAAAAATATATTTCGTTAAGCGGCGACTCAACTTTACACAATATATTTTTAAGTGTTTGGGGTAACTTAAACTTTTTTCCAGAAGTGTCTTATATAGATAGTCAGACAAAAACATTACTTGCATTAGTATCTGAAGATATGGGTATAACTCTTCTTCCCGATACTATCGCTATGTCATATAAAAACAACATAAATAGCCATATAAAAATCATCAATTTATTTGATAATTTTTATGCGACGACTTATTTAGTTAATATAAAAAATAAAAAATTATCTAAAAACGAGACTATATTTAAGGATTTTGCTTTGAAATGGTTCGACAAACAGATATCTTAATATTAAAAAAAGGGGAATGAACCTCCCCTCTTTATAGTATTTTTATTGATTTATAATTTATCTACTATTTCTTTAGCTATTTTTTTATCATCAAAATAATATTTTTTATCTCCTTTTATTTGATAATCTTCATGACCTTTACCCGCTATAATTATTAAATCTTGGTTTTTATATATTTCTATCGCAGTTTTTATCGCCTCTTTTCTATCTTTTACGATTAAGTAATTGTCTAATTTAGTATTTATACCTTTTAAAATATCATTTATTATTTCTGTTTCATTTTCAAATCTAGGATTATCTGAAGTTATAATTGAAATATCTGAATTGTCTTGGGCGATTTTTCCCATTATCGGTCTTTTTGTTTTATCTCTATCTCCACCACATCCAAAAACTAAAATTATTCTTCCTTTTGTAAATAATCTTGCACTTTTTATTAAATTAAGAAGTGCATCAGGAGTGTGGGCATAATCTACAATTATATTTATGTTTTTTTCATTTTCAACACGATCTAATCTGCCTGGTACACTTTTTAAAGTTTTAACTCTACTTATTACTTCTTCACACCCTACACCTAGTGATATACAAGTGCTTATTGCTGCTAATGTGTTGTATACGTTGAAATAACCTAATATAGGTATTGATACTTTAAATTTACCTTCATTTGTAGTTAATGTATATTCTGTTTTGTCGTGGTATAATTTTATATCACTCGCTCTAAAATCTGCGTTTTTATTTATTCCATAAGTATATGTCTTTATATCTCTTTTTAAACTGTGTTCAAAGAATTCTTCCCCTACTTCATCATCTATATTAAAAATATTTACTGAATTTGTTTTATAAAATAATCTCTCTTTAGCATTTTTATAGTTTTCAATATTTTTATGAAAATCTAGATGATCTTGAGTTAAATTTGTAAACACTCCTATTTTATAATCAATACAATCTACTCGATTTAAGACTAAAGCATGGGAAGAAACCTCCATAATGCAGTATTTACAGTCATTTGCTATCATCTTATTTAAATTTCTTTGTATATCTAAGCTCTCTGGAGTTGTATTTTTAGATATTGTATTTTTATCTCCATCGTATATTTCTATAGTCCCTATACTTCCCACCTTGCTGTCATATTCAAGTATATGCCTTATAAAGCTCACTGTACTTGTCTTTCCATTTGTCCCTGTAATCCCAACTAAATTTATTTTTTGACATGGATTATCAAAAAAGTTCTTTGCAATTATGGCCATAGATTTTTTAATATTTTCTACTCTTATATATGTTATATCTTTTTTATAAGGTATTTTTCTATCAATTAATATTACCTTTGCTCCCCTTTTTATCGCATCATCTATAAAGTCGTGCCCATCTACGTTATTTCCTTTTATACATATAAACATGCTACCTTCTATGACAGTTCTAGAATCATATGAAATATCTTCTATCTCTACATCTACTGGCCCATTGATTGCTAAAATATCAACTGACTGCAACATTTTTAAAAGTTTCATAAACTCCCCCTTAGAGGATAATCCCTCTCGATAATTAATAATTAACACTATTTTTCTTATGTATTTAGCACTCCCTATTTTTTCTAAAGTTTATCAATAAGGAATATACATCTTCATTATTTGAAAAAAAGTCTATCAATGTATTTATTTTTTCAAGTGTATCGTAATTTATTGTATGTTCTATTTTTTCTGTTTCTTCATGTATATCTTCTTTTAAACCTAGAATTTCTAAAAATTTATAAATTGTATTATGCCTTTTTAGTAATGTGTCTCCCAATTTATATCCCATTTTTGTCAGCTTTATATAATCGTATTTTTTATATTCTAATACACCTTTTTCATCTAGCTTTTTGACCATTTTTGTTACAGATGCAGGTTTTATATTTAATTCACTTGCAACGTCTTTTACTTTTACATTCCCATTTTTAAGATATATTCTATAAATCATCTCTACATAATCTTCTTCACTAGGTGTTAATTTATTATTTTTCATATATTCACTAAATGTAAAATATTCACTCAAAAAAACACCTCCTATATATTTATTATTTTTTTTTAGAAAATTTATTACTATTTTGCACAATTTATGTATTATTTTCATACCTTAAAATTAGAAAAGTTAGCTTAGGCTAAAATTTTTAAGGAGGAGTTAAAATTGAAAAGATTAACAGATGTAAAAATAAAAACAACAGCTCAAGTTGAAGATTTATTATCAGATGGTAATTTGAGAGAAAGAATGTTAGCACTTGGATTTACAAAAGGTGCTCTTATAGATGTATTGAGAAAGGGTCCTAAAGACCACCTAACTGTATATAAGGTTAGAGGTAGTAAAATAGCCCTTAGAAAAGAGGAAAGTAATTTAATTTTAGTAAAATAATAGGAGGATATATAAATGGGTTTGACATATAAAAATTGTAAAATCAAATCTCTGCAAGATTCCTTTAATATAAAACAAAAAGAAAATTCATATATAGTTGCATTAGCTGGAAATCCAAACACAGGAAAAAGTACTGTATTTAATTATTTAACTGGATTAAAGCAACATACTGGTAACTGGCCTGGAAAGACAATAGCAACTGCAAGAGGTGAATTCACATACAATAATATCAACTACAACCTTATAGATTTACCTGGAACATATTCTCTATTTGCCCTATCTCAAGAAGAAGTTGTAGCTAGGGATTTCATATGTTTTGGTGATGTAGATGCCGTTATTGTTGTATGCGATGCAACGTGTTTGGAGAGAAATTTAAATTTACTTTTTCAAGTATTAGAATTAACAAGCAAAGTCGTTTTGTGCGTTAATCTGATAGATGAAGCCGAAAAAAAATCTATAAAGATAAATAAAGAAAAAATGGAGCAATTACTTGGTATTCCAGTCGTACTGACAAGTGCACGCAATAAAATTGGAATGGATGAATTGCAAAATGCACTAGAAAAAGTTGTTTTGCAAGAAAAAGTCGATAATAAAAATTATGTAGTATATAATGATGAAATCGAATCCTTGGTGGAGTCTTTTAAAGATGATTTAGAAAACACATTTCACCAAATAAACTCAAGATGGCTAGGTCTTAGGATAATAGATGGTGATGAAAGTTTATTTTCATCTTTAAGCAACTATATTGAAGGAGATTTTGAAGATACTCTAGAATATATAAAACATCAACTTCCTCAAAATTTAGACAAAAAAAGAATAAGAGATGAAATTTCAAAGCTAAATTACGACTATGCTTCAAGCTTATTTGAAAATGTAGTAAGTCAAAAAAATGATAAAGAAGATATTGACGACAAAATAGATTCTATTATTACGTCAAAATATTTTGCAATTCCAACAATGCTTGTTATGCTCGCTATAATCTTATGGATAACTATTTCTGGATCAAATTATCCTTCTGAAGTTTTATCCAATCTTTTATTTAGCATTGAACCTGGTATGTACTCTTTTTTGAGTAGTTTAAATGTTCCAAAATGGTTTTGCGATATGATGGTTTATGGATTATATAAAACATTTGCATGGGTTGTATCTGTTATGTTGCCACCTATGGCAATCTTCTTTCCTTTGTTCACCTTTTTAGAGGATTTAGGATATCTGCCTAGGGTTGCATTTAATTTAGACCATTTATTTAAAAAATGTAAAACTCATGGTAAACAGTGTTTGACAATGTGTATGGGATTTGGTTGTAATGCTTGTGGAGTTATAGGGTGTAGAATTATTGATTCACCAAGAGAGAGACTAATAGCCATTCTTACAAATACATTTGTTCCATGTAATGGTCGTTTTCCTACTTTAATCGCAATATCTACTATATTTTTTACCTCTGCAATTAACAATACATTTTTTTCTAGCATATCTACTGCAATTTTTGTTACTTTAATTGTTTTGATAGGTATAGGAATAACTTTACTTGTATCTTATTTATTATCTAAAACACTTATAAAAGGAGAAAGTTCCACATTTACGTTGGAGCTGCCACCTTATAGAGTGCCACAAATAGGAAGAATCATCTATACTTCTTTAATAGATAGAACTTTATTTGTATTGAGTAGGGCCGTTATAGTTGCTATTCCTGCCGGTATAATAACATGGATTTTAGCCAATACTTATATTGGGGATATGACAATATTAAACCATATAGCCTTGTTTTTGGACCCAATAGGAAAATTTATAGGATTAGATGGTTTTATACTTTTGGCATTTATCTTGGGTATGCCTGCAAATGAAATTGTAATACCTATTTTAATAATGTCTTATATGGCTACAGGTTCTATGACAGACTACACAAGTCTTCAAGAATTAGGCAACTTGCTTACTGACCATGGTTGGACTTATTTAACAGCGCTTAACTTAATGCTTTTTAGCTTACTTCATTGGCCATGCACAACTACATTATTGACAATAAAAAAAGAAACAAAGAGTATTAAATGGACTGCTCTTGGATTTTTAATTCCAACAGCTATAGCATTCTTTATATGCACAATTACTAGAATATTATATGATATATTGACTTTTATTATATAAAGTAGTAAAACTTAATTTTTAAAACTTTAGATTTTTTTAAAATATTAATATAAATTTTAATTATTAATTTTTTAAAGTAAATATAAATTTATATATGTTATAAAAATAAATATTTTGCTGTATCTTGATATCTTTATGATACAAGATACGGCTTTATAATTTATTTTTTTAATATTTATTCCAATAATTCTAAACTTTCTAATAAATCTACTACTTTTTACTGATTAATTTTTGTCAATATAGTACAATTATAATATATAGAATATAATTTTTACGGAGGGATTATTATGGATAAATTATTCAGTTTATTATTTGTTTTATTTGGTATAGGTTTTATTTATTTTCTTTTTATGGTAAGTATTCAGTTTACGCGTATTAATAAAATTAATTTGCAGCTTGGCATGGATGTTACTAAACTGTACGATAATGACGATGATTTTGGGGATATTTTTAGTTATCTCATTAAGAAGTGCGCTATGTTTTTATATAAAGTTTCTGCAAAACTATAAGAAATCATATTTTAAGAAAGCGTTATCTTTGTATAAAAATATAATTTAGTGTATACATTATAATTATATCAAAGCTATTAAAATCTATTTTTTGTATACATCATAAATCTACATAAAAAGTATTAAGTTAAATTTAATCAAAATCTCTGTTCTAAATATCATAAAAATATTTTTTTGAATTATATTTATGTAAATTATACTTACCCACGATATATAAAATATAAAGGAATGTCATTTCCTTAGAATAAAAAAAGTGGGATATAATCCCACTTTTTTACTTTAAACAGGCTGTTATTATATAAAATTAGTCCTAATAAAAATTCTTTAATTGATTCAATCTACTTGGATGTCTCAATTTTCTTATGGCCTTAGCCTCTATTTGTCTAATTCTTTCCCTAGTAACTCCAAATACTTTTCCTATTTCTTCTAAAGTTTTAGGGTCATCATCATCAAGACCAAATCTCATTCTTAAAACTTTTTGTTCTTGATCACTAAGTCCTGTTAATAATTCATTTATTTTCTCCCTTAAATTGTGTTGTTCCACTTCGTGCATAACTACATCGGAAAAGTTAGCATCTGAAGGTATAAATTCTACTAAACTACTGTCTTCATCTTCTTTTATTGGTGTATCTAGTGATACAACATTTTTGTCTCGTTTTAGAATTTCAATAACTTTTTCGACGTCCATATCGCAAATGTCAGCCAACTCTTCTAGTGATGGCTCTCTTTGTAAAACATTTGAAAGTTCTTGTTTTTTTCTTTTAACAAAATTAATTCTTTGATGAAGGTGAACTGGTATTCTAATAGTATTTTCACAATCGTCTATGTATCTTGTAATGCTTTGTTTTATCCACCAAGTAGCATACGTACTAAACTTATACCCTTTAGTATAGTCGTATTTTTCTACGGCTTTGATAAGACCTATATTCCCCGCTTGTATTAAGTCAAGCATATCAACATTTTCTTTTCTATATTTTTTGGCTATACTTACAACTAATCTATAATTAGCGTTTATAAAATCTTCTTTTGCCTCAGGTATTTCTTCGTTAACCTTTTTAGCCAATTCAACTTCTTCAACTGCAGACAGCATTTTATATGCTTCAATTTCTTTTAAATACATTTTCATTGCATTTGATGATCCTGAAGTATCTGCATGGACATAATTTTCGTAAGTATTTTCTTTTTTAGCCCCCATAATATAACCCCTTCTTTTACACATAGTTTATTTAAATCTTATATAGCTATTATATGTTTGTAAATAAAAAAAATGTAATTCCATTTACTCAAAATGTCAATTACTTTATCTATAATATAATTCTACGTTTTTTTGTAAAAACCTTTATTTTTTCACAAATTTTTGCATTTTTGTGATATACATAGATAAATTCTTTATTTACAAACTTTTTATCAATAAAATTCTTGCAAACTAACTCTTAGTGATGGTCGTGTCCACAACCGCAACCATCTTCATGATTGTGTTCATGAGAGTGATCATGACCACAACCACAACCGCATTCATGACCGTGCATCATTTCTTCTCTTTTTATTTTTTCTTCCATTTCAAAGAATTCTTTTTTCATTTGATCATATGTAGGAAGAGATGCTTCTGTATCGTATTCTTCCCCAGTCCAATCAGCATACATCATTTCATTTCCGTTTGTAAGTATCATTCTACCAGCAGTAGTTATGTTATCTACATCTTCAAGGAAATCTATTTCTTTTTGTAATGCTGCTCCTTCCATTACAAAGTCTTCATCAACGCATGTAGCTATTAAAACTGGAACGTAGAAATCTTCTCCATCTTCTTTAACAACAACATTTACTATTATGTCTAAAACACCTTCAGCTCCTTCTTCAAATTCACTTAAAGGCACATTAGTGTCTATCATATCTTGAGGTACTAGTAAATCCTCCATTAGATATTTTAATACTCTTTCTTTAACAAATTCTTTTGACATACTTTTCTCCTTTCTT
>ERZ857750.434-NODE-434-length-57850-cov-5.528835_pt1 | contig 57850 bp, 48 predicted proteins | sample MGYA00519915_ERZ857750 | MGnify/ENA primary metagenome ERZ857750 (study PRJEB31778, sample SAMEA3449358) | human gut metagenome | biome: human gut; feature: human-associated habitat; material: faeces | place: United Kingdom | collected 2010/2012 ...
TGGAAGGGCAGTAATGTCCGGAGCTGACTGTTACTAATCGGTCGAGGGCTTGACCTGAGACCTTAACGAAGGCGGAACGCAGTGGAGACTGAGTTTAGTTCGAAGGTCGTTCTCAGAGCGGAGCGAAGAGAACATACCCGAAAAGAGCCAAAGTTAAGAGAGCGGTTCTATGGCAGAGTGTTTTATGATATGCAGTTTTGAAGGTGCATGGTTTTTATTTTATAATGCTTTATATCGGGGTGTGGCTCAGCTTGGCTAGAGCGCTTGATTTGGGATCAAGAGGTCGCAGGTTCGAATCCTGTCACCCCGATGACCATAAATAGATAAAGAATAAAATGAAAGCTATTGTTTTACAAATACCGTAAAGCGATAGCTTTTTGTATTTAATTCAAAGGTTAGCTTTGTGTAGAAATTCAATCATCATATACAGATAAAACTCTTGACGGTGCCAGATGGCCGTGTGAGTGGCCCCTTTAATTAGGAAAAAACATGATGTATTTCTGAATTGCCATGGAGCATCAGAAGTGGGGTGCCATGACCGCTGATCTGATAATAGATTTTGGCGTGAGGGGTGTCGGCCACACCTTGTTGTGGGATTATTTTTTCCATCGTTTGAATTCCCCTTTCAAAATAGTCAGAATGTAACCGCGAATGCCATGCGGGTTCTGAATTTCGACGGCGGCATAGAGCATGCCGGGTGTCGGGTATTTTGGAAGATAGGCATAATAGGACGGAATCCATTCGGTCGGACTGTATTTTTTCTTTGCCTGATAAAGATCACGGTAACCATAACAATCGTTCAAATGATCATAGATAAATCGAAGCAGACGTTCCATTGGATTTTTGCTTTCTGTATCCAAACCGGCTAATGGGGCAACACCGAGACTGCCGTATCCAATACCTTCTTCTTTAAATACCTGGAATGCCTGATAAATAATCGTTTCCATTACACCGCCGGGAGCATCCTTGCCATGCCTTGTGACATCCGCCATATAACCGTTTTTGCCAAGAAATGGTACAAAGACAATGAAAGCAACCATTTTTCCGTCGGCATTCACAGCATAAAAATAACGTTTATCCATTGGATTTTCAAGACCGACGGTACCCATGGTAAACTGCAACATGCCGCTTTTTTTAACTTCCAGCCATTCATTGGTAATGCGGTTGAATTCTTTGTCTATGGCAGGGTCACGTTTTTCAAGAACTTTGTATTCATGGACGGTGACACCGGCTTTGGTGGCATGATTGATATTCATACGCATTTTAGCACCCTTTTTGCCGGTAATCTCATAGTCAGAAAGCTTGAAACGGGCCTCTTCGCCGCTTTTTACAAGGCCAAAGCCCTGCTTTTCATATTCAGAGAGATAATAATCCGTTAAACCGAGAAAGAAAATATTATGCGCACTCTTTTGACAGAAATTTTTGAACTCAGCCAGAAGTGCCGGGAAATCTTCATCCTTGCAAACAGGGTCTCCATTGACAATGATGGTGTCGCCAACTATGCCATATGGAAGGACACCGTCAACAGTATGACCAAAATAGAGACATTTATCATCTTCCAGTGCCAGATAGGAACATGGATTTTGACTATACAAATTTAAAAGTGTACGTGCATGCTGAAGTTCCTGAACGCCATGTGCCTGCTTTTGAATCCATGGACGCATGGCGAAAAGAATTGCGGCAAGGATACAGCCCCAGCTGAACCAGAAAAGAACCAGTTCCGTTCCGTGCTGATTGACCATGGATGTTGGGAGATTACCCATACCAAACATCGTGCCAATACTTTGTGAAAAACTTTCAGAAATAGAAACGGATTCATTTCCATCCATGCCAAGACGCATATAATGCCAGGTAATGCCTGCATTGGCCAGTACGCCTGCAATAGCCAGAAGAACAAGAAGTTCTGTTTGTCTGCGATTTTCACGTCCGGCGGGACAGCAGAAGTCTTTTCTGAAAAAGAAAAACAAAATAAATAGGAGAAGGTCAAACAACATAAGGACATTGTGCATCGGATGCCCCATACCGATCAATCCTCTTAAGAAATTCAAGACAAAGATAAACATGGCAACAGACCATGCGTTTCGTTTCCTCTTCCATAACTGCAGGGAAAGGACAAAAAGGATAATTGAGAATGCACGCTGAACCATTCGGCCCATTTCAAAAGAGACCTGCATGGTCTGCGATATTTTTGAAAATGGGAAAAATGTGAGTATAAACAAGAAAAGCGAAAATACAGCCAGCAAAGTGATTGTGATATTTTCAATGCGGATCCGAAGTCGGAGCTGTTTTCCCTGCGCTTCTTTATGTAAGGTAGACATAATGATTCCTCCATTAATAAAATAATATTAGGTTTGTCTGCAAATACAAGGCAAAAAAACGATGCAACATATTGATGTTAACACACAGTATAGACGCGTCGGTAAGAAAAATCAATAGAGTATAAAGATAAATGCATCATCAAATCAATATTTGATCATTACGCCTGAGAAAGTGATTGTGACAACACCTAGTGCTGATAATAAGAAAGAATTGTAAACATTTCAGGAGGATATCCGGAAATGTCTGGATGCGGGTATGAATATACATTTAAGCAAACCGATAGACATTAAAAAAACCGCTCCAACAGTATTTTTGAAAAAGGATACTGATTTGGAACGGTTTTATTTTTGGTTTACAGAAAACCATGAGTTCTCAAATAGGCTCTTTTTTGATGGGACATATCGGAGTCTTTACTGTTTTTTCGGTATTTGAGAGGTGTTTCGCCATAATAGCTGTAAAAAGCACTGGAGAAGGCCCGTGCATCCGAAAAACCGTTGTCCAGAGCAATTTGCAGTATAGACAGATCCGTGTCCATCAGATCCTGATAGGCATGATGAACACGGATGCTGGTCAGATATTTCTTGAAAGTGGTGTCCATGTATGTTTTAAATGTACGTGAGAGATGTTCCTTTGAGAGTGAAAAAACATCGGCCAGCATTTCTAATGAAAGTGGTTCCATATAATGGTTATCAATATAGTCGATAATTTCTGTGCAGCGTTCAATATGCTTTTGTGATTTGATAGAATGAGGAACGAGTTTTGGGGCTTTACATTCGGAAAACAGAATGTAAAGAATTTCATAAAAGAAACTGTTGAGCTTTAGTTGATAAAGAGGAAGCTGGCTGCGATTGCGGAAAATCGGATAAATTTCCGCAAAAGCAGATTCCAATTTATTATAAGCATCAGATGAAGGCTCTACGATATAGCGGTAATTATTAAAAGTCGGAAAAACAGCCATGAGAAAACTATATGGAAAGATAATCGAAAGCATTTCGCTTTCTGAATGATAGTTTGTATGACAGCCATGAATGTCGCAGCTGTTGATTAACAGGATGTCATGAGGATGTGCTTCGAGTTCATGTCCGTTAATTTCAAATAAGCAGGAACCTTTGATGATATATGAAATTTCCAGACTTCGATGCCAGTGTTTCTTGACATCGGTAATACAATTTTCTGATTGAAGATAGACCCATGCGAGAAATTGTTCAGGAACTTTGATCGTTTCATGAAAATAATCCATAATTGCCTCCCTTTTGAAAATTCATAGCATAAAAATATCAAAAAAATGATAAATAAATGTAATATTAGTATAATTTATAAGCAAAAAAATGTCAATTAAAAGAATAAAAACTGATAAAACATCAAAAAAATGATGATGAGTCAAAAATAAAACATCAAAAAAATGTATTTTACTTGTTAAAAAATGAGATGATTATTCACAGGGATTGATTATAATAGAGATATCAATTCAACGAATAAAAATATCAGGTGCTATTAGTAACCGGTATCTGCCGGTAAGGGTGAGGGAGGAATAGCGTTTTATGAACAGGAAGAAGTCTTTTAATCGTCCGGCTTTGTGGGAACATCTTTTATTTTTGGGTCCGGCATCAATTGTGTTTCTCATTGTCATTATTATACCGTTTATCATCAGTGTTGGCTATTCGTTTACAGACTGGAACGGTGTATCTTCAAATATTTCATTTATAGGTATCAAGAATTTCATAGATATTTTTACCGGAAAGAGTAATTTTCTCGGCGCATTCAAGTTTACATTCATTATTGCAATATGTAATGTTGTTTGCATGAACATAGCAGGTATTGCGATAGCAGCACTGTTAACGACAAAAATTCCGTTGCAGAGTGCATTTCGAGTTGTATTTTATCTTCCGAATATCATCGGAGGATTGATCCTTGGTTTTGTATGGCAGTTTATTTTTATCAATGGTGTACCTGCAATCGGCAAATTATTGCATTTCGGGCCGTTGATGACTCCGTGGCTTGGAACAGAAATGACGGCCTATGCAGCCATTGTGATTGTATCCGTGTGGCAGGGAATGGGGTATGTGATGGTTATCATGATTGCTGCGTTAACCGGCATTTCTTCAGAACTTGTTGAAGCAGCCAAGATTGATGGTGCCAACGCATTTCAGATTTTCTTTAAGATCAAGCTGCCTTTATGTATGCCATATATTACATTATGCCTGTTCTGGACGATTTCTCAGGCATTCAAGATGTTTGATCTGAATTATTCTTTGACAAAGGGAGGGCCGTATGGCTCCACAGTATCTCTTGCATTGAATATTTATAATGATGCCTTTGCGAATAATAAATATGGTCTTGCAACAGCAGAATCCTTTGTATTTTTTGTGATTATCCTGGTTATTACATCTGTTCAGATGTATTTCTCCAGAAAGAAAGAGGAGGAATTGATGTAATGAACAAAAGAGCGAAAAAGCAAAAAGCCATTATATTTGTGATCGTATTGATTCTGGCATTAATCTTCGTATATCCGCTTTTTTTAATTGTGATGAACTCAGTTAAGCCGTTAGCTCAGATTTTGACAAAGCCTTTGAGCTGGCCGGATGTTTTTCAGACAGAAAATTATGTAAAGGCATTCAAAGAAGTGAATGTACTGCATGTCATGAAGAATACAGCCGTTTTGACGATAGGTTCTGTTGCAGGTATTACTTTACTTGCGGCGATGACTGCATATTGGACATTCAGATATCAGACGAAATATTCAAAAGTCTTTGAGACCTTTGTTATATTATCGATGTTGATTCCCTTTGCATCATTGATGCTGCCCCTTGTACAGGTAATGAAAGTACTGGGACTCAATAATTCTATGTTTGGAACAATTCTGACTTATTGGGGAATCGGTCTTGCTTTTGCGTTTTTTATGATGCAGAGTGCGGTCAAAGGGCTTCCGGTGGAACTGGAAGAGTCAGCTCGAATTGATGGCTGTTCAAGAACAAGAATTTTCTTTTCAATCATCATTCCGCTTTTGAAGCCAACAATGGTCAGCGTGGTGTTGATGGATATGTTCTGGATATGGAATGATTTTATGGTTCCGTTAATTATGATGAATAATGAACGATTGATGACGATTCAGTTGTCAATCAGCAGATTATTCGGACAGTACGCCAGTAAATGGGATATTGCATTGCCGGCATTGGTAATGACGATTCTGCCGATTGTTATTGTATTTATTCTTTTACAGAAAAAGATCATGGACGGTGTTATTGCCGGGGCTGTAAAAGGTTAAATAATAGAGGAAACTTAACTAAAGGATTAAGGAGGAAGACGATGAAGAAGATGAAAAAAGCAGCAGCTTTAATGATGACAGTTGCAATGATGCTCAGCATGGCTGCATGCGGCAACAGTGGTGCAAAGGAAACAACAGGTGCAGCAGAAGGATCTGATACACAGGTGGCATCTCAGGCAGCAGATGGTGAGGAGAAGACAATTTATATTTATCAGATGAAAACAGAAATTCAGGATGCCCTTGAGAAGGTGTGTGAAGTTTACTCTGAATCTCATCCAGGGGTTAAATTCGTCTGCGAGTCTGCATCTGATAATTATGCAACGAGTTTGAAGACAAAGTTTTCAGGCGGTGATGCACCGGACATTTTCAGTATTCAGGGGTATTCAGATGCACTTGTGTGGCAGTCACAGTTAGCAGATCTGACAGGTGAACCTTTTACATCTGAAATGATAGATACTTCAGCAGAAAATGTTACGCTTGACGGTAAAGTGGTTGCATTTCCTTTGTCTGTAGAGGCAGCAGGTTATGTTTATAATACAGCACTTTTTGAACAGGCAGGTATTACAAAAGTACCGACAACAAAAGAAGAATTAGCAGAAGATGTACAGAAACTGGCAGATGCCGGTGTATCCGCACCTATTTCAGAAACTTATATGGACTGGTATCAGTTAGGCAACTTTATGATCAACCTTGGTTTTGCTGGCCAGGAAGATCCTAAGGCATTCATTGATGGTTTGTCGGATGGTTCTGCATCATTTGTGGGAAATAAAGTATTTGAAGAACTGGCAGATTTCATTACATTTGAATATGCTTTAGATACAAATCCTTCAACAACAGACTTTAATACACAGACATCTTTAGTTGGTTCCGGTGATATGGCTATTACAATCGGCGGTAACTGGTCACAGCCAACGTATGATGCAATCAACCCGGATCTGCCTGTAAGTCTGATGGGTATTCCTTATTCTAGTGATGAAAAAGAAAATGATCAGTTATATTTGGTAGGTACATACTGGGGTGTCAACAAGGATTCCGAGAATCTTGATACAGTTAAAGACTTTATCAACTGGCTTGTTACATCTGATGAAGGTAAAGAATGCATGACAAAGACATTACAGCTGATTCCTGCATACAACAATATGGAAGCAGATGCGGACAGTATTGGTACTCTTGGCAAAGCTGTTTCTGATTACATGGCAGCAGGCAAAGTAGACAACATCTACTATACATTCTATCCGGATGGTTTTGCGCAGGCAGCAGGTGAAGCTGTACAGAAACTTGGTGCAGGCAAATCCACAAACGAGGAATTCCTTCAGGAGCTTCAGGATGCCTGGGATAACCTTTCTAAATAATAGCTCAAAAATTAAATTTACAGAATTGGCAGGTTAATCAATGAAAAAAGAACAAATTGAAGAAATCATCAGCAAAATGACACTGCATGAAAAAGTTCTCTTGTGTACAGGAAAGAATTCATGGAGAACAAGAGATTATGAAAAACTTGGCATTCCATCAATTCTGGTAAGCGATGGAACAAGCGGTGTAAGATTTCAGATTGGTTCTGATCAGCCAGAGGAGATGTCTTTTTATGACAGCCTTGGTGGCAGTTTTGACAATGAGGAAGCCATGTCACGTACATACAGAGCCACTTGTTTTCCAAGTGGCTCTGCTATTGCCTCTTCATGGGATACAGAGTTGATCGGAGAAATCGGTAAAAAACTTGCAGGTGAGTGCAAGGAACTTGGAATTAATATGCTTTTGGGACCGGGAATGAATATTCACAGACATCCATTGACGGCAAGAAATTTTGAATATTATTCAGAAGATCCGGTTATAACAGGTGAGATGGCAGCAGCGATTGTGAGCAGTGTACAGCATGAAGGGGTCGGCACATGTATGAAACATTTTGCATGTCATAATTCGGATTCCAGGCGTACGCGTGTGAATGTACATGTTAGTGAAAGAGCACTACGGGAGATTTATCTTGCAGGTTACGAGCGGGTTGTGAGAAAAGCACATCCGGTGAGTCTGATGACCGCTTATAATAAGATTAATGGAGAAGAAGTCAGCGGTGATAACAGAATAACAAGAGATATTCTGAAGGACGAATGGGGATTTGACGGTACTGTCGTTTGCGACTGGGGAGCCGTTAAAGATCCGGTTGAAGCAAGTAAAGGACGAATCGATCTTCAGATGCCTTTAAGCAAGAGTTCTGCTGCTTATCTTGAACAAGCTGTAGAGACTGGACAGCTGGATGAAAAGTTGGTTAATGAAAGAGTAGCGCGAATTTTGAAACTTGTTTTCCAATTAAAAGAGTGGGAAGCAGGATGGGATACAGTGAAGCATGAAGACAGTCATTGGTTGGCAGTTGAAGCTGCTGCAGAGTCTATGGTTCTTGTAAAGAATGAAAATCAGATTTTGCCGTTAAAACCACAAAAAGGTGAGAAAATTGCTGTACTGGGACATATGGCAAAAGAACCGAAATATCAGGGAACTGGATGCGCAGCAGTTCATGCCAGAAAGGTTGATATACCATATGAACAGATGATTCCGTATTTAACAGAGTGTGAAGTTAAATTTGCAGAGGGATATCAGGCCGATGGAACGACAACAGATGAATTGATTAGAGAAGCCGTTCAAACAGCAAAGGAAGCGAATCAGGTTCTTCTGTTTGTGGGAAGTTTTCTTCCTGGTGAAGATGATGATTATAATCGTAAAGATATCAAATTGTCGGAAGGAATGACGCGATTAATTGATGCTGTTTCTGCAGTGAATAAAAATTGTATTGTTATCTTATCCAGCGGAGAAGTTTGTGAAATGCCATGGCGTCATCAGGTTTCAGCCGTACTTTTGACATGGTTTTCAGGTGAAGGTATGGGTAGTGCCATTGCAGATATTCTGTTTGGAAAAGTATCACCATCCGGTCGTCTGGCTAACACAGTTCCGGAGCGTCTGCAGGATACACCGGCCTACCTTTCATTTGATGGTAATGTATATGAAATTCCATATGCGGAAGATATCTATGTCGGATATCGCTATTATGAAAAGAAGGGTATTCAGCCAGCCTATCCTTTCGGATATGGTTTGTCATATACATCATTTGAATATGAACATCTGGCGGTCAGCGAAGAGAATGACCATACAATCGTGACAGTTGATGTGACCAATACAGGTGCTGTAGCGGCAAAACATGTTGTAGAACTTTTTATTGAACCAAAGATGAAGACAAGACTGCCAAGACCGGTGAGAGAATTAAAAGCATTCAAGAAGATATTTTTACAGCCGGGTGAGAAAAAGCAGGTATGTTTTTCGTTGGAGCGCAGAGATTTTGCATATTATGATCCAAAGGTGAAAGACTGGGTGATTGAGAATGGCGCCTATGCGATTGAAATCTGTCACGATAGCATGAATGTGGCAGTGTCTGCAGAAATTACAAAATCCGGTGAAAAATATCTTGTACCATTGGGCTATGACTGTGGTTTTTATGAAATGTTCCAGTATCCTGAAGTGAAAAAAATGTTCTATGAATTCCTCGTAGAGCAGGGGCTTGTGACCGCAGATCAGGTGAATGATAATCTTGAAAAAGGTATTATTTGGAGTTTCTGGGCAGTCAGATCTTATCTGGATATGAATAGTAATGGTTTGATCAGCTTTGAGGCATATAACAGATTCATAGACAGGGCCAATGAAGTCATCAAAAAGATGAAAGCAAAATAGCAGGCAGGCACTGTCATCAGATTTTGTATAGAATTTGGAGTCGAAAAACTGAGTGGAGTAAATAGATATGGCAGTAAAATTATACCATGGAGATATTGTGTATACGCCATCTGCAGATGCGTTGGCAGTTTATGAAAACAGCTATATTGCAGTGGATAGTGGAAAAGTCGAGGGGATTTATCCGGTAATTCCGGAGAAATATAAGCATGTAGAATGTATAGATTATGGACGTCAGATGATTATTCCGGCTTTTTCGGATCTGCATGTCCATGGTGCACAGTATGTGCAGAGAGGCATTGGTATGGATTGCCTTTTGTCAGACTGGCTGAACAACTATACATTTCCGCAGGAAGCCGGATTTAAAGATCTGTCTTATGCAAAGAAGTGTTATGATGCTTTTGTGGATGATATGATTTGTCATGGAACATTTCATGCCAATGTTTTTGGAACCATCCATCGTGAGGCAACAGACTATTTGTTCAGGAAAATGGAAGAAAAGGGCATGTATGGTTTTGTAGGAAAAGTCAATATGGATTGTAATTCTCCGGAGTTTCTCATTGAGACAACAGAAGATTCACTGAGAGAAACAGAAATCTATCTGGACAGTCATACAGGCAGCGGGAAAGTCAAACCGATCCTTGCACCGCGTTTTGCACCGACATGCAGTGAAAAACTGATGACAGGTCTCGGCATGCTTGCAGCGAAGTACCATTGCGGTGTGCATACACATCTGGTGGAATCGATCTGGGAAGCAGAGGAAGCATTAAGATGTTTTCCTGGATATCATTCAGATGCAGAGATTTATGAGCGTGCAGGTCTGATGGACCATGGCCCTTCAATTTTTGCACACGTTATTTTCCCGACAGAAGAAGACAAGCGCATCATGAAAGAGCACGGCAGTTTTTCGGTTCACTGCCCGGATGCAACGACCAATATTATTGCGGGCATTATGCCGCTGGCGGCTATGCATGATGAAGAACTGAAGATTGCTATTGGTTCAGATGTGGCCGGAGGACACAGCATTGCCATATACAAGCAGATTGCGCGTGCCGTTCAGCTCTCAAAATTAAAGGAATTTTATGAGCCGGATCAGAGTCAGACAATTACGCTTACGCAGGCTTTTTATCATGCAACAAAAGAAGCAGGAAGCGTCTTTGGAAAAGTCGGATCCTTTGAAAAGGGATATCAGTTTAATGCTCTGGTTATTGATACTATGGAAGATTCATGGGTACCGCTTACGGCAGAAGAACGTCTGGAGCGATTCTGTTATATAGGGGATGACCGGAACATCAGAGCAAGATTTATAGACGGGAAAGAGATTCATTTTGAAAACTAATTAAAACCAAATAGGTAAAAAAAAATGGAAAAACACAGCATTTTAAGTTGAGTGGTAAGGAGATATCGGCTTAAATGCTGTGTTTTTTATTATTAAGAAAGAAAATCAGAAAGTTTAATCTGATAATCCATGCGCTGACTGGATGGGGATACAATTTCGATGATCCAGTCGGGAGCTCCATTGCAGCCATATTCATTAAGTTTATCCGCATCAAATAACAGAAATATCGGGTTCAAGGTAATTGTGGTCATTCCTGTTCAAAGAAACAGCAAAAGGTGCGGGATAAACCTCACAGGAAACCTTGTTGTTTCCCGTCAGGAAGTTCGTAGATATCTTTTGTTGTATAGGTATTTCACTTTGCCAGTGGCATTACAGTGACCTTCTTTTAAAAAATATGGTGATGTATTAATAATATTATATATGATTTGAGTATATTCATGAATATTTAATGCAGTTAGAACAACAAGCAAATTATATATTATCATTTGATGACAATTTGGAAATTCCTGCATTGTTAAAAGCGGTAGGTATTTGTTTTCGTAAATATCAGGAGCTATTTGACAGATGAACAGATACAGGAATTGATTAAGGAAATTAGATATCAGGAGGCGAAAATTCTGTTTATGGAAAGTCAAGAAAGGGCTTGCCTGGAAGGAGGAATGCGGTATATTATAGATAGAGATGGTTGTGAAATCTATTAAAATCACACAGCTTGGGTACCTTGTTTTATGCAGGTGATAGCATTTCATTTTTGAATTTGAGGTTTGAGAATGATGTAATGGTATTAAAACAGGTTATTCCCTGTCGGTTGTGATAGGGAATTTTAGTATATAAGGAGAGAATAACTAGGAGGCAGAATGGCAGTACCAAAGTATTATGAAATGTATCATTCTTTTCTTCAGAGTTTATCGGATGGCGAAGAGCATCCGTATTCGGATGTCAAAAAGAAAGTAATAGAAGATTTTAAGCTGACAGATATAGAACTGGCAGAGCTGCTGCCAAGTGGAAAACAGCCTGTGTTCAGCAATCGCATTGGATGGTGCAGAACGTATCTGAAAAAGGCGGGGTTGATAGAAAGTCCGACAAAAGCGCATTTTATGATTACAAAATCAGGAAGAGAAGTATTGAAATCAGGAAAAAAAATTACCAATGAGGTTCTTAGAGAATTTCCTTCTTTTGTAAAGTTTATTGATGGTGATACCAAGAAAGTTAAAGATACTGCAGAAGAAAAGGATTCTTTAAACAATGATGAGACACCGCAGGAGACTTTGGAGCGGGTGTATGGAGAATTAAATAATGTCTTAAAAGATGAACTTTTAACTCGGATTCACGAAAAATCGCCGGATTTCTTTGAAAAAATGGTGGTTGAGCTGATGGAAAAGATGGGATACGGCCGTGGTCAGATTACCCAGAAAAGCAGAGATGAGGGAATAGATGGCATGGTGTATCAGGATAAATTGGGTTTTGATGTCATCTATATTCAGGCAAAGAGATATGATTTGGAAAAAACGGTTGGACGTCCGGAACTTCAGAAGTTTGGAGGCGCCATACCGGAGAAGAATGCTAAGGGTTTATTTGTGACAACCGGCAGATTTTCTCCGGATGCACAGAAGTATGCCAATGACCGGCATATTATTCTTATTGACGGACAGCATCTGGCAGAGCTAATGATTGAACATGATTTTGGTGTCAGCACAGAGTATACCTATCGGATCAAACGAATCGATATGGATGTTTTTGAAGAGGAAGACTGAACATTTATAGTATAAAAGATAGTATAGACGAAAGGACTTTTATGAACATACAGATTTTCGGCACATCAAAGTGCTTTGATTCAAAGAAGGCCATGCGTTATTTCAAGGAGCGCGGCATTAAGTATCAGTGGATTGATATGAAGGAAAAGGGGCTCAGCAAAGGGGAGTATACAAAGGTGAAACAGGCGGTAGGCGGTCTGGATGCTATGCTGAATCCGAAGTGCAAGGATCAGGATACACTGGCGCTGATCAAGTATATTGCAGATGAAGACAAGGATGAAAAGGTGTTGGAGAATCAGCAGGTATTAAAGACACCGATTGTCCGAAACGGTGCGCAGGCGACAGTGGGCTATCAGCCGGATGTTTGGAAAGGCTGGAAGTAAGCTAAGATGGAACCGTATTATTATCAGAAGATGAACAAGCAGAAGCAGGCGGTGTATCATGCCATTTTGCAGGGAATCACAGCCCTGGCGGATGAGTTTCAGATTCCTGCAATAGAGGGATCGGAGCTCTATGATGTATTTTTCCAGCTGCGGCTGGATCATCCGGAGATATTCTGGGCAACAAGTTTCAAATACAAATTTTTCAAGGGTTCACCGAATTATATTTTTATCCCGGAATATATTTTTGAGAAGAATAAGATCCGGGAGCATCAGAAGGCGCTGAAAGCTAGAGTGGACAAACTGGCAAGACCGGCAAAAAATTTTTCAGACATTGAAAAAGAAAAGTATGTTCATGATTTTATCTGTGGGAATGTACGTTATGATAAGCTGAAAAAGGCCTATTCCCATGAGATAATCGGGCCTCTTGGACAGGGGGGCGGTGTCTGTGAAGGTATTGCCAAGTCAGTGAAAATTCTGTGTGATGCACTGAATCTCTGGTGCATCATAGCCATTTGCGGAAATAATCCTGAAAAAGGTATTAAGTACAGACATACATGGAATATTATCCGGCTGGATGGAAAGTATTATCATCTGGATGCCACATTTGACAACAGTCTCGGGCGCAGTGGAAGCGGTGCACCGGAGATTCGTTATGATTATTTCAATTTGGACGATAAAGCTGTATTCAGGGATCATGAGCCGTTGATTGCGCCGGCACCTGCATGTACTGACAACAGCCGTTTTTATTACAAAGAGAAGAAGCTGTCTTTTACAAAGACAGAGGAGGTATATAAGCGTTTTCTTCAGGCGGCCAAAAAAGGAAAAACATTGACCTTTCACTGGAGGGGAGGTTATCTGACCCGGGAAGTACTGGAGGAATTGTTAGATTTGATGCAGCAGGCCGGTGCAGTAAAGAATAAAACGGCTGTTGTTAGTTTGAATTGGGCCCAGGCAGTGCTGCGGCTGCATTATGTGGAGAGTGCGGAGGCAGGCGATGAGAATGCAGAAGCAGCGAATGGTGCAATCGGAAAGGGAACGCATAAGGCAAAAATTGACGTGACCATGGAAGAAGCCAATGAAGGCGAGCAGATTGAGACGGATTAATTGTGTAATATATATAACAGCATAAATGTAAAACAGCATAAATGATTATCAGCCCCGGAATGACAATGTTTCGGGACTTTTTGTATGCAGAAAAGGTATTTCGACTTGTGGATTGGGTGTTGTGTCGATGATTGGAAAATGTTGCAGGAAACATAAATTTGACAAAAGAGTAATAATATGATATATTATCCGTAATGTTTTTGTAACAAATGAAATATTTTGGTAAAAAACAGATCCCACTACAAGTCAATATGAGAATGTAAAACTACGTTTTTACAGGAGGTTTATATCAATGATTAAAAGAAAACTTGCATTACTTGGCACTGCTGTTGCAGTATCTTTACTGATGACAGTACCGGCATTTGCAGCTGACACCAAAGATACAGACACTGCACAGAACGCACAGAATACACAGAGCGTACAGGAAGAGAAGACAGAAGAGAATACAGGCTATGTAACATGTTCTGTTCTCAATGTGCGCAGAGCCAGCTCTGAGAAATCAGATAAAGTCGGAACACTGAAGAGGGGTGAAGAAGTCAAGATTCTGAGAGATGAGGAGAATGGCTGGTATGCAATTGATTTTGAAGGTCACATCCGATATGTTCACGGTGATTATATTACAACAGATCAGAACGAGGTGAATGGTTATACAGCAAGCAGCTGGGATGGGCCTGTTCTGACTGCTTCGGCAGGTACGATTAACGGACCAAGCGGTAAGGAAACATATTATAATTTGAATATGTCAGGTGTTGTCAGCATTATGAGAAGTCTTGGCAATACAGATGAGTACTGGGTCAGAGACGACGGTGCCAAGATGCTTGGCAATTATGTAATGGTTGCTGCCAATCTGAATGTCCATCCGAGAGGCTCAATTGTAGAGACGAGTCTTGGACTTGGTATTGTCTGTGATACAGGTGGCTTTGCATCCGGCAATTCCACACAGCTGGATATTGCAGTCAGCTGGTAGAGCAAATGCCCATTGCAGTCAGGCTGTCTGACAATTTGAAGAATAATTAAAAACGGAAACAATTCTATGATAGAAATAAGTCGAAGAGCAGTGCTTTTCGGCTTATTTTATGTTATGATAAAAAAGTTTGATGATGAAGACAAGGAGGTAAGGGATGATTAAGATTGGAATGCTTTTGCCTTATGAAGATATGCTGCTGATTGCAAAGCGTGTTTATGAAGCGACGGGTGAGTCCATCAGAGCGGCATTGACGGCAGCGGCAGACCTGGCCAGAGTTGCAGAGAGTGAAAAACTGAATACGGTACAGTTTGAAACGGTACTGGATACATCCTTTAATGGTATTATCAAGTTAAATACGGCGGGTAATATTATCGTTATCAATAAAATGATTGAGAATCTCATTGGCAAGGATGAAGAAGAAGTTGTAGGCCTTCCGGTGGAAGAGATACTGCCGAATGTGGATAGAAGCCGTATAGAATCTAGTTTAGAAGGAAAAAGTGAAAGCTATGTTTTCGGATTATTTGCATAACATAATAAAACAAAAAATATAGTGAAATTGATAAATTTGAACTAAAATGGATAGTGTATCAGAAAAATACGTGAATGGGAGGCGTATATCATGAAAGAAGAATATCTTAAACTGAATGATGGCAGCAGGATGCCTCGTCTGGGGATGGGAACCTGGTATCTGGGAGAAAATAAGGCAGCAAGAAAACAGGAAATTGAAGCATTGAGAGCAGGAATTCATGCTGGATGCAGTTTGATTGATACAGCGGAAATGTATGGCAGCGGCAAGTCGGAACAGTTAATAGGGGAGGCTATAAAAGGAATAGACAGAAGTTCACTTTTTATTGTTTCAAAAGTATATCCTCATAATGCGGGACGTGCCCATATTTTTGATGCGCTGGATCGTTCATTGAGAAATTTAATGACAGATTATCTTGATTTATATTTACTTCACTGGCGTGGGCAGGTACCTTTGAGAGAGACTGTTGAGTGCATGGAGCAGTTGGTCAAAGAAGGAAAAATCCGCAGATGGGGTGTTTCTAATTTTGATACAGATGATATGGAAGAATTATTTTCTGTAAAAAATGGAGATCATTGTGCAGTGAATCAGGTATTATATCATCTGGGGTCAAGAGGAGTAGAATATGATCTGATGCCGTGGCTTGAAGAGCATCATGTTCCGCTGATGGCCTATTGTCCATTGGCACAGGGCGGTGATCTCAGAAGGGGACTGCTGAATAATAAGGCTGTTCAAATGGTCGCAGAGCAGAGACATATAACCGCCATGCAGGTGCTGCTGGCATTTGTACTGCATCATGAGAATGTGATTGCCATTCCTAGAAGCGGCAAAGCGGAGCATGTTCTTGAAAATTGTCAGGCGGCGGAAATTAAGCTGACAGAAGAGGAATACAGACTTCTTGATCGGGCATTTCCTGCGCCGGGTCACAAGGTCTGGCTTGATATTGTTTAATTGAATGACAAAGTACAGGGCGGCCTGTATGTAAAGGTGTTTTGTTTAGTCAGGGATGGAATAGATACATTTATCTATTCCATCCTTTTTTTGAGTATGTTATACTATATGGAGTCTGAATGAGATAGCATTGTAAATGTTGCAGTTTGTTAGGTGTTACATTTTTATAGAAGGAACGAATTCTGAGCAGTAAAATGCTGTCATTATCATAATGGAGGAAATGAAGAAATGGCGAAAGACCATAAGCAGGGAAAGAGAGGCCTGAATATTATTATCGTGGGCTGCGGCAAAGTTGGTGCCTCCCTGACGGAACAGTTATATAAGGAAGGACATGATATTACACTGGTGGACAGAAGTTCAGAACGGCTTCAGGCATTGACAGATATGTATGATGTTATGGGAATTGTAGGAAATGGTGCCAGTTATAAGATTCAGAGAGAAGCAGGTATTGACACTGCAGATCTGATGATTGCTGTGACAGATTCTGATGAGCTGAATCTGCTTTGCTGCACGGTAGCAAAGCGTGTGGGTGATTGTGCAGCCATTGCCCGTGTCCGTACACCGGATTACAGCGATGAGGCTTCTTATTTGAAGGAGAAGCTGGGGCTGGCAATGATCATCAATCCGGAGATGGAAGCAGCCAATGAGATTACGCATGTACTCAGCTTGCCGGCAGCATTAGGTGTCAACTCATTTGCACATGGACAGGCACAGATGATCCGTTTTAAGATTCCGGTGAATAACAGACTGGATGGCCAGAAGGTTATGGCCATGGCCAGAAATATTTCGGGTGATGTGCTTGTATGTGCTGTAGAGCGAGAGAAACAGGTATTTATTCCGGATGGTAATTTTGAACTGCATCAGGGAGATGTTGTCTCTTTTATCGCTGCATCCAAAGCGGCAAAGGAGTTTTTTGAGCGTATTGGAATGCCGAACAAACCGGTGCATAATACGATGATCATCGGAGGCGGTAAGGCAGCTTATTATCTCGGCAAGATGCTGCTGGACATGGGAATTGAAGTCAAGATCATAGAGATGGACAGAAAGCGTTGCAGGGAGTTGAGTGTTTTGCTGCCTCAGGCAACGATTATCAATGGCGATGGTACAGATGAAGAGCTGCTGAAGGAAGAAGAAATTGCTTATGTGGACTCACTTGTTCCACTGACAGGTATTGATGAGGAGAATGTGCTGCTGGCGCTCCATGCAAGGGAAGTTTCTGATGCCAAGGTCATTACCAAGGTGAACAGAAATGCTTTCCATAATCTTATCGACAAACTGGATCTTGGCAGTGTTATTTATCCGAAATATATTACGGCGGAGGCGATTGTTGCCTATGTTCGTGCAAAGCAGGCATCCATGGACAGCAGCAATGTGGAGACGATTTACCATATGTTTGATTCAAGGGCAGAAGCCATCGAATTTAATGTCAGTGCCAGTTCAAGAGTGACGGATGTGCCATTGAAAGACCTGAACACAAAAGATAATCTGCTGATCGCCTGTATTAATCGATACGGCAAAATCATTATTCCAGGTGGTATGGATTGTATTCAGGCTGGGGATACAGTTGTCATCGTAACAACACATACCGGTTTCCAGAATATTGAAGATATTTTGCGGTAGTGGAGGTGCCAGATGAACGGAGGAATGATCAGATTTATTCTGGGCAGTGTATTGAAAGTGGAATCGGTACTTCTTTTATTTCCTTGCATTGTCGCAGTTTTTTATAGAGAATCCGCAGGTTACTGGTTTTTGCTTACAGCAGTGCTGAGTTTTATGATCGGCTATCTGATGGTAAGAAAGAAACCAGCCAATACGGTCTTCTATCTGAAGGAAGGCTGCGTGACGACTGCGTTGTCATGGATTATGATCAGTCTGGTAGGCTGTCTGCCATTTTATTTGTCAGGAGAAATTCCTGCATTTACAGACGCGTTATTTGAAACGATATCAGGTTTTACAACAACAGGCGCCAGTATTTTGTCGGATGTCGAATGTCTGTCACAGAGCATTCTTTTCTGGCGGAGTTTCAGTCACTGGATTGGCGGTATGGGCGTGCTTGTTTTCCTTTTGGCGATTATCCCGCTGAGCGGCGGTTCACATATGAACCTGATGCGAGCGGAGAGCCCGGGGCCATCTGTGGGCAAGTTGGTGCCAAAGGTACGTGCGACAGCGCGTATTCTCTATTTAATTTATTTCGGCATGACCATTGTCGAGCTGATTTTCCTGCTTATTGGCAAAATGCCGTTTCTTGAAGCCATGATGATCACTTTTGGTACAGCAGGCACCGGTGGATTTGGTGTGCGAAATACAAGCATTGGCGGTTATTCAGCTTATATTCAGTGGGTTGTTGCCATTTTTATGATTTTATTCGGTGTCAACTTTAATGCCTATTACTTTTTATTGATGAAGCGCTTTAAGCAGGCCTTTGACATGGAAGAGGTCAAAGGTTATTTCCTGATCATTGCAGCAGCCAGTGCATTGATCTTTATCAATATCTATGACAAGACAATGACAGCTGCCGATACGATCCGCCATGTGGTTTTCCAGGTTGGATCTATGATGACATCTACCGGTTATTCTACGGTGGATTTTGATCTGTGGCCAAGTGCGTCGAAGGTGGTATTGATCATCATCATGTTTATTGGTGCCTGTGCGGGAAGTACCGGAGGCGGTATTAAGGTTTCGCGTGTTATTATGATGCTGAAGAGCGTGAAACGTGAATTAAATGCTTACCTCCATCCGAAGAGCGTCCGTACGATTAAGATGGAGGGCAAGGCACTGGATCAGGGAGCCATCAGTTCCGTAGCTGTTTACTGTATTACATTTACCCTGATATTTGCGGTATCTTTCCTTCTTGTGGCCTTGGAAGGAAGAGATCTGACCACGAATTTTACAGCCGTTTTGACAACGATGAACAATATGGGACCGGGGATGGCAGATGTTGGCCCGTCCAAGAACTTTGGCGGACTTTCAATATTGTCGAAATATGTCCTGATGTTTGATATGCTGGCGGGACGTCTGGAACTGTTCCCAATGCTCGTTTTATTCCATCCTGTATTATGGAAGGAAACATGGGAAGGCGGCAAACGAAGAAGAAGACGTCTGAAAAGGAAAAAAGTCTCTTGAGAATTAAAATATAACTGTGTGACAATGGCAGATAGTTGCCGGAAAGGCGGTAGATGATTGATGAAAGAACGATTACTGCGTGAATTTGCAGAACGGTTTGGAAATACGGAAGGTGCACAGGTTTACTTTGCACCCGGACGTGTGAATTTGATCGGTGAACATACAGATTACAATGGCGGCCATGTATTTCCATGTGCACTGGATATTGGCACGTATGCGGTGGTTAGAAAACGTCAGGATAAGCGTTTGTTTTTTTATTCAATGAATTATCCTGAAACGGGCATTATCAACAGTTCACTGACTGGTCAGATGGAACATGATGATGAGGATGGATGGGCCAATTATCCGAAGGGTGTGATATGGGCCTTTGAAGAAAAAGGTATGCAGCCGGCCTGTGGTTTTGAAATGATGGTTTACGGCAACCTGCCCAGCGGAGCAGGGCTGTCATCTTCTGCTTCCCTTGAGGTCTTGACAGGATGGGCACTTAGAGATATATTTGAATTTGAAGTATCCGATCAGGAGATAGCACTGATCAGTCAGCATGCGGAGAATACATTTAATGGTGTCCGCTGCGGTGTGATGGATCAGTTTGCTGTGGCCATGGGCAGAGCGCATCAGGCGATTTATCTGAATACAGAGAATTTGTCCTATCGTTATGTACCGGTACAGCTTCAGAATATGCAGCTGATCATTTCATGTACGAATAAGGAACGCGGTCTGGCTGATTCCAAGTATAACCTCAGACGCATGGAGTGTGAGCGGGCACTGGCTGATTTACAGAAAGTTGTATCGATCAGACAGGTTGGTGAGTTATCCATGGATGATTTTGAAAAATATCAGGCAGCGATTACTGACGATGTCTGCAGAAGGCGTGCAAGGCATGCTGTTTCAGAGAATGCGCGGACCATTCAGGCTGTGCAGGCTCTGGAGAACAATGATCTGAACCGATTTGGTCGGCTTATGAACGCATCCCATCAGTCCCTGAGGGATGACTATGAAGTCACAGGAGATGAACTGGATGCTTTAGTTGAAGCAGCATGGGATACAGAAGGTGTCTTAGGCTCCCGTATGACAGGCGCAGGTTTCGGTGGATGCACCATCAGCCTCGTCCGCACAGAAGCTGTCGACAATTTTATAAAAAACGTTGGTAGAATTTACAGACAGCAGATCGGCTATCCGGCCGACTTCTATATTTGCCAAATCGGCGGCGGCCCTAGAAAGTTATAACAGAAAGGATTTTATTATGAAAATTTTAGTATCAGGTGGTACAGGCTATATTGGTTCACACACATGTGTGGAACTTCTGAATAAAGGTTACGATGTTGTAGCCTTTGATAATCTTTACAATTCCAAGATAGATGTTGTTGACAGAGTGGAGAAGATTACAGGCAAGAAGCTGATTTTCTACAAAGCGGATATGCTGGACAAAGAGTCTATGCGTCCTATATTTGAAGAGCATAAGTTTGATGCGGTGATTCACTTTGCTGCACTCAAAGCCGTTGGCGAATCCGTTCAGAAGCCGCTGGCTTATTACAAGAACAATATTTCCGGTTCATTGAATTTATGCGAACTGATGAATGAATATGGCTGTAAGCGCATTATCTTCAGTTCTTCAGCAACTGTTTACGGTGCCCCGAAGACAGTACCGATCACAGAAGATTTCCCATTATCTACAACGAATCCATATGGTTCAACTAAGCTGATGCTTGAAAGAATCTTCTCAGATTTCTGTGTACCGGATCCGGAATGGAGTGTTGTACTGCTTCGTTACTTTAATCCAATCGGTGCCCATGAGAGCGGTCTCCTTGGTGAGAGCCCGAACGGTATTCCGAACAACCTGATGCCTTATATTGCACAGGTAGCAGCCGGCAAGCTGGAGTGTCTGGGGGTATTCGGCAATGATTATGATACACCGGATGGTACAGGTGTCAGGGATTACATCCATGTGGTTGACCTGGCAAAGGGTCATGTGAATGCTGTTGAGAAGGTAACTTCTTCTACAGGCGTGAATATTTACAATCTGGGTACAGGTATCGGTTACAGTGTACTGGATATTGTTAAGGCTTTTGAAGCTGCTAATGGTATCAAGATTCCTTATGTGATTAAACCGCGTCGTGCAGGCGATATTGCCATCTGTTATGCGAACCCTGGAAAGGCAAAGCGAGAACTTGGATGGGAAGCAAAGTATGATCTTGAACGCATGTGCAAAGATTCCTGGAATTTTACCAAGAAGAGTCTCGGCTTGGAATAGGACGGTTTTATGGCAGATTTAATAACATTTGTAACGGAAACCGGTCAGATTATCAGAGGTTCTGTGATGGGGGCTTTTGAGGACGATCTTTCAGGGAAGAATTATGTGATTTATACAGACAATTCCATCAATGAGACGGGTAATTATAATATTTATGCAGCGTCTTACGATCCGGAGCAGGAGGATGAACAGATTCTGATCCATGCCATTGAGACGGAGGCCGAATGGCAGCGAATTGAGATGATGATGCAGAAACTCAGCAAGGGTCCTGAAGGATACGGAGAATAGTCAGAATATTTTATAAAAATAGATATAGTTATAGACAAAATAACACAAATCTGGAAAATATAGTCATTCTTATAAATGAAATAAGAAAAACGAAAGACAGAAATTGTTGACACACCGAAAATCAGTGTTATACTAAAATTAACAGATCGTTTGAAAACAATGACAGAAAGAGATGGTATTTTGTCATGCAAAGAGGCATGAATAGTGAGGAGTTCATGCCTCTTTTTGTTTTTAAGCACACGTAATAAGGAGGTAGTTACTATGAAAAAGATTTTGGCACTTGTATTGACCGTAGTAATGGCTGCTTCTCTTGCAGCTTGCGGTAATTCAGGAACAAAGGAAACACAGGCACCTGCATCAGGTGACAGTGAGACAGCCGCTGAGTCAACAGCAGCAGAATCTACAGGTGAGACAGCAGAGAAGGTTGGCGAAGGTGTAGATGTTAAGGATTTGAAAGTTGGTTTTATTTTTATCGGTGATGAGAATGAAGGTTATACAGCCGCTCATTATGCCGGTGCAAAGGGTATGCAGGAAGCACTTGGACTTTCTGATGATCAGATCATCATCAAATGGAACATTCCTGAAGATGAGACATGTTATGATGCAGCCGTAGACCTTGCAGACCAGGGATGCAATATCGTTTTTGCCAACAGCTTTGGTCATGAATCTTATATCCTTCAGGCCGCAGCTGAATTTCCGGATGTACAGTTCTGTCATGCAACAGGGTATCAGGCAGCCGGCAGTGGACTTGCCAATATGCACAACTACTTTACATCTATCTATGAATCCCGTTATGTATCAGGTGTCGTAGCCGGTATGAAACTGAATGAGATGATCGCAGATGGCAAGATTACAGAAGATACAGCTAAGGTTGGTTATGTAGGTGCTTATCCATATGCAGAAGTTATCAGCGGTTTCACATCCTTCTTCCTTGGTGTAAGAAGTCAGTGTCCATCCGCTACAATGGAAGTGAAGTACACAAACAGCTGGGCAAGTTTTGACCTTGAGAAAGAATGTGCTGAATCTCTGATCGCAGATAAATGTGTTCTGATCAGCCAGCATGCAGATACAACAGGTGCGCCTACAGCTTGTCAGGCAGCAGGTGTTCCTTGTGTTGGTTACAATATTTCTATGATTGAAACAGCTCCTGATGCAGCTCTGACAAGTGCTTCCATTAACTGGGAACCTTATTATGAATATGCAACAAAATGCGTCATCGACGGTACAGCTATTGATACAGACTGGTGCAAGGGCTTTGCTGAAGGCGCAGACAAACTGACAGACCTCAATGACAAGGTCGTTGCAGAAGGTACAGCTGAAAAGGTTAAAGAAGTTGAAGATGCGATCATTGATGGCAGCCTTCATGTATTTGATACCTCTACATTCACTGTAAATGGCAAGGAACTGACAGATGCTGACAGCGAATACATCAGCGACGGTTATTTCCATGAATCTGAAAAAGCTTCTGCACCAGCTTTCGATTTCATCATCGATGGCATTACAGCAGTAACACAGTAATCGTATGATATCTGAAGTGGGGCTGTCGCATGACAGCCTCATTTTGGTATGTTGAAGGAGGCTTGATGGTGGAAGCAGTAAATGCCATTGAATTAAAAAATATTACAAAACGTTTTGGTGAAAAAGTCATTGCCAATGACAGTGTTAATCTGACCGTAAGAAAAGGAGAGATCCTGTCTCTTTTGGGTGAAAACGGAAGCGGTAAGACCACATTGATGAATATGCTGTCGGGTATTTATTTCCCGGATGAAGGACAGATATTTGTAAACGGCAAAGAAGTCATGATTTCTTCTCCGAAAGATGCTTTTGATCTGGGAATCGGAATGATCCATCAGCATTTTAAGTTAATCGAAGTGCTGACAGCAGCAGAGAATATCATTCTGGGATTGCCGGGAAAGATGACGTTGAACATGGATGAGGTCATCAAGGACATTCAGGCACTGGTTGATAAGTATGGATTTGAATTGGATTGCCGGAAGAAGATTTACGAGATGTCCGTATCAGAGAAGCAGACTGTTGAAATCGTGAAGATGCTTTATCGTGGTTCGGACATTCTGATTTTGGATGAACCAACAGCCGTTCTGACACCGCAGGAGACAGAGAAGTTATTTGCGGTACTCAGAAACATGAGAGCGGATGGTCGTTCTATTATTATCATTACACATAAATTGCACGAAGTACTGGCACTTTCAGACAGAGTTTCCGTTTTGCGTAAAGGTAAGTATATCGGTACGGTGAATACATGTGATGCAACAGAAAGTTCGCTGACAGAGATGATGGTGGGCGAAAAGGTCAGTCTGAATATTGATCGCCCGGAACCGGAGAATCCAAGGGAAATCCTAAAAGTATCCGGTCTTACCTGTCTGGATAATGAAGGGGTGAAGTCACTGGATGATGTCAGCTTTACTGCCTTTGGCGGCGAAATTCTTGGTGTGGCCGGAATTGCAGGCAGTGGACAGAAGGAACTGCTGGAGGCTATTACAAATCTTTGCCCGATTGCAGAAGGCACTATCAGCTGTGTGAACGAGCATGGAAAGGAAGTTGTTATTTCAGGCAAATCTCCGGAACACATTTCCAAAGAAAGTATACATATTGCGCATATTTCCTTTGTCCCGGAGGACAGACTGGGTATGGGACTGGTTGCTTCCATGGATATGACGGACAATATGATGCTTCGCAGCTACAGAGAGGGCAAAGGTATATTTGCGGACAGAAAGAAACCGAGAGAGCTGGCTGAACGCCTGATTGACAAGCTTAGCATTGTGACACCGGGAGTTTCAACCCCTGTTGGACGATTGTCCGGCGGTAATGTCCAGAAGGTACTTGTGGGCCGTGAAATTGCGATGCATCCGGATATTCTTCTTGTGGCTTATCCTGTGCGAGGCCTGGATATCAATTCTTCTTATCAGATTTATAATCTGATGAACGAGCAGAAGAAGAAAGGTGTTGCGGTTATCTGTGTTATTGAAGATTTGGACGTGTTGCTTGAAATATCTGACAGAATTCTTGTATTGTGTGGCGGCCGTATAACAGGTATTGTAGACGGCAGAACAGCGACAAAGGATGAAATCGGATTATTGATGACGAAAGGACAGAAGGAGGAGAGCCATGTTTAAAGATTTTTCATTGCATATTGCGGCCAGGGATTCTATTGCCTGGTGGAAAGCATGGCTGATCAGACTGATTGCAGTGCTGCTTTCACTGATTGTCTGTGCGATCGTGATTTTTGGATTGACAAAGATGAATCCTGTTGAAGTGTACAAAGGTATTTTTTCAGGTGCTGTCGGTACCAGCCGAAGAGCATGGGTGACGATCAGAGATACAATGGTTCTTCTGTTGATCGCTATCGGCCTGACACCGGCTTTCAAGATGAAATTCTGGAATATCGGTGCAGAAGGCCAGATTCTTGTGGGCGGTGCAGCTACGGCTGCATTAATGATTTATGCCGGCGATTCACTGCCGACACCGGTTCTGATGATCCTGATGTTTGTGGCCAGCATGGCAGCAGGTGTTATCTGGGGCGTTATTCCGGCGATTTTCAAGGCTTATTTCAATACAAATGAGACATTGTTTACCTTGATGCTGAATTATGTGGCTATGCAGATTGTTACATTCTGTATTGTTTACTGGGAAAATCCGGCAGGTTCCAATACGGTCGGTATTATCAATTCAGCGACCCGCGCCGGATGGCTGCCGGAACTGGGCGGACTGACTTACGGTTGGAATGTTATGATTGTTCTTGTATTTACCATTGGCATGTATATCTATATGAAATACAGCAAGCAGGGCTATGAAGTTGCTGTTGTCGGTGAAAGCCAGGATACGGCCCGCTATGCCCGCATCAATGTAAAGCGCACCATTATCCGTACAATGGGTATTTCAGGCGGTATATGCGGTATTGCCGGATTCCTTCTGGTCAGCGGTGCCAGCCATACAATTTCTACATCAACTGCAGGCGGTCGTGGCTTTACAGCTATTATCGTTGCATGGTTATCCAAATTTAATGCATTCGTAATGATTCTTGTATCCTTCTTCCTTGTTTTCATGGGAAAAGGTGCTATTCAGATTGCGTCACAGTTCAATCTGAATGAGAATGCATCCGATGTTATTACAGGTATCATTTTATTCTTTATTCTGGGCAGCGAATTCTTTATCCGCTACAGAATTGCATTTACAAAAGCACATAAGTAAGGGAGGCCGATGATATGAGTGCATTGATTGTTTTTATTCAAAAAGCCATTGCTCAGGGCATCGGTATGCTCTTTGGCGCAACAGGCGAGATTATTACAGAGAAATCCGGCAACCTGAATCTGGGCGTTCCGGGACTGATGTATATGGGCGGTATTGCCGGGTTGATGGGTGCTTTTATCTATGAAAGCGGAGCAGAGAATCCAAGCGGCATTGTGGGTGTGCTTATTTCCATGCTGTGTGCCTTGTTGGCTTCCGGTTTTGGTGCATTAATCTACAGTGTTCTGACCATTACATTGAGAGCTAATCAGAATGTTACAGGTCTTGCGCTGACAACATTCGGTGTTGGTTTCGGCAACTTTTTCGGTGGTTCTCTTTCACAGCTGGCAGGCGGTGTCGGTCAGATTTCCGTTGCTGTGACAGGCGGTACCTACCGTACCAAAATTCCGGGATTATCCAAGATCCCTGTTATCGGCGATGTTTTATTTTCCTATGGTTTTATGACTTATTTCGGCATTATACTGGCAATCCTTGTTTCATGGTTTATGTATAAGTCGAGAAAAGGTCTGAATCTTCGAGCAGTAGGTGAAAGCCCTGCCACAGCGGATGCAGCCGGTATTAATGTCACACTTTATAAATATCTGGCAACTATTATCGGTGGTGCCATCAGTGGTCTTGGCGGTTTGTATTTCGTTATGGAATATTCAGGCGGTACATGGACCAACAACGGTTTCGGTGACAGAGGCTGGCTGGCCATCGCCCTTGTTATCTTTGCATTGTGGAAGCCTATTAACGCCATCTGGGGATCTTTCCTCTTTGGTGCCCTGTATATCCTCTACCTCTATATACCGGGGCTTGGCCGTTCCATGCAGGAGATATTCAAGATGCTGCCATACCTTGTAACCATCGTCGTACTGATTTTCACAAGCTTCAGAAAGAAGAAAGAATATCAGCCGCCGGAGAGCCTTGGCAACTCTTACTTCCGAGAAGAACGATAATCAAAAAGTCGGCGTGGATTTTGTGAAATCTGCGGCGGCTTTTTGAACATAAGAAAGGTGTCGTTAGAAATGTCAATAGATATCAGAATAACGCAGAAAGGTTTATTAAAAAAGACACTGCCATTGCATGTGATTACAGGTTCTGATTTGTGCTATGGAACCAGCGATGGTATGAAATTAAAAGAAAATGATTTAAGCAGTGATGAAATCATTTTGTATCATCCGGATCATATATCCCGCGGTTTCAGTATCGAGTGGACACCGACGAAAAAGGATTATGTGGATATGCGGGCGTTAAGCCCCGACAGCCGTGAAGGACTGAATGATTTTTTCGCTGCAATACAAAGAATTGCATCTTATTGGAAATGTGAAATCGAGATGGACGGCAATATCACCGCGCTTTCGGAGCTTGTTTCGCTGATACCGGATATGCAGGCCTTTAATGAAACGGTTCTCGAAAGTGTTTGTGGGGATATTTTATCCGGCAAAAAGGAATTCCTGACATTGTACAGTGTCATGTTCCCGGTCGTCCTTGGTGTACCGGAAGCAGAAAAATTCAGACACGATGTGGATGCTTTCGGCAGATGGCTGCATGAAAAACAGTCTGTAGATGCCTATTATGCACGGCCGCAGTTTTTCAGAACCGAGGTGGGCGTTGTCGGCAGATATGTAGTGACAGAGGATTGCCGGACAATCTTTCCACTAAAAGGACAGGTGCCATTGGGAATTTCTGACCCGGAAACAGGGAAGGCCTTAAAATGTGACAGATACGAAGTCTATTTCTACTCAATCTCACAGGAGAAAATGCTGGGATATGTTCCATTTGAGACATTTATTGAAATAATCAAAGAGCAGGCAGAGAGATTCGATGGAGCGAATATCATTTTTGAAGGGCTGTCTATGGAGGCGCTACAAAAAATTGTGGAAACAGCTGTGTAGCGCAGAAACAGTATGGTATACTATATAGTAGAGAATACTATTGGTATTGAAAGAATAGATAATGGAGGCGTGACATGGCATTACCGAAAGAAGATATTTATACAATAGAAGATATCTATGCCCTTCCGGATGGGGAGCGGGCAGAACTCATCGATGGTCAGATCTATTATATGGCACCGCCTAGTAGGAAACATCAGAAGTTGTCCGGTGAAATTTTTGGCATCATCAGGGAGTATATCCGGTCAAATCATGGTGCCTGTGAGGTGTATACTGCACCCTTTGCAGTATACCTGGATGAACATACCAATACCTATGTAGAGCCGGATATCTCGGTGATATGTGATCCAAAAAAATTGGATGACAGAGGTTGTACCGGAGCACCGGATTGGATCGTTGAAATCGTATCACCATCCAGCAAACAAATGGACTATTATAAGAAACTATTCAAATACCGTACAGCCGGTGTTAGAGAATATTGGGTTGTCGACCCTGACAAAAATCTTATTCTGGTCTATAACTTTGAACAGGGAACATCAGAACAATATACATTGTCAGACAAAGTAAAAGCAGGAATATATGAGAATCTCGTGATAGACTTCAGAAATATTAGATTATAAGAGATAGGTGATATTGTTGATTAGCGAGTGCTTATTTTAAACCGAATATTAGTGAAAAGCTTTTTATAATACCTGAATATGCCAATAAACTCCTAAACCGTAAAAACAGATGGCGGGTCTCTATAAATCAACGTGTTTGTTATAGAGACCCGCCATCTGTTTTTACGGTTGAGTTTTCTCATTGAGGCTGATAATAGCTCCTGACAAACTGTATAAATCGTCTGACATGGGGAAGCAGTGCATGTTCCTTCCTGTATACGATATAAAGTTTTCTTGTGGGTGCCGGATGTGCCAGCGGGAAAATCAAAACCTGTCGGCTGGCATTCAGATCCTGGACAGATTTAGCTGAGAGAATGGAAATGCCAAGTCCGTTAATGATGGAGCGTTTGACTGCTTCCAGGTCATTCATACGTGCTACAACATTGATGGCTCCCGATGCAATACGCTGCTGTTCAAGATACTGGTCGATGGCTTTTTTTGTACCGGAACCTTTTTCACGAAGAATAAAAGGTTCATTTAAAAAAGCTGCAATGGTTACATTTCTTTTGGAAATCTCCAGGTAATGGGGGGTAACCGGGGTGACGATGACAAGCTCATCCTCAAGAAAAGGGATAAAAATCAGTTCTGATGAATCAGTGGTCATTCCCACCAGGCCAAAATCAAGGCGGCCGTTTTCAACCTGCTGGATAATGCCCATACTGTCAGATAATTCAGAATGAAAATAAATATCCGGGTTTAATTGACCGAAGGCACTGAGCACTTCGGGAAGCACATAGGAAGATGGAATGGTGGATGCCCCAAGTTCAATAATCTGTTTGTGAGAGCCGACAAATTCATTGAGAATATGATCCCGGATTTTCAGCATGGAGACCGCAGAATCATAGAGGTCATATCCCTGAGGGGTGACGTGCAGTTTCTTCGTAGTGCGGGAAATGAGCTTGGTATCCAATTCTTTCTCAAGGGAAGCCACATGGGCGCTGACTGTTGGCTGGGTCAGAAAAAGATGGCGGGCGGCTTCAGAAAAGCTATTATAATCAACAACGGCCACAAAGGCCTCTAACTGTTTTAATTCCATACAAAAACTCCTGTTTATTGAAAAGAACAATAATCTTAAGGTTAAATAAAATAAATTCTGGAAAAAGGCCGTAAGTACGGTATTTTTTATAGAATTTATTGATTCTGTCTATAAATAGAGTATAATACAGTTGACATAAAATGGCAAGCACATTGTTTTTGGGGTGCTCGACTATTTGACTTTTAAGGTTAAATTCAGTATGCTGATGTTAGTAAGATTTTCTATTTATATAGGAGGGGAATCAAATGAAAAAGTTAGTAAGCAGTGTTCTTGTACTTTGCATGATTGCAGTAGCTTTAGCAGGCTGCGGAAATAAGAACACAGAAACAACAAAGGCAACAGAAGCGACAGCATCAACAGAGGCAGCAGTTTCCACAGAAGCAGTATCTGAGACACAGGCAGCTGAGGGCGAAGCAGCAACTGTTCAGGTGTATATTGCAGCCAGCTTAAGCAATGCCATGGATGAAATTTCAGCCAATTATAAATCCGTTCAGCCAAATGTTGATCTTGTATTTAATGCAGGCAGCTCAGGCAAGCTTCAGACGCAGATTGAAGAAGGCGGCGCTTGTGACGTATTCTTCTCAGCAGCAACAAAGCAGATGAATGCACTTGTTGAAGGCGGATATGTTCAGGAAGCAGATGTCACAGATCTTCTTGAGAACAAAGTTCAGCTGATCAAACCGGCTGGTACAGAGACAAAGGTTACAGGTTTTGAGAATATTACAGATGCGGCAAACCTTGCACTTGCAGCTGACACAGTTCCTGTTGGCCAGTATGCAAGAGAGATTTTTGACAACCTTGGTATTACAGATCAGGTAATGGCGATGGAGATTAATGAATGCGAAGACGTAAGTGCTGTACTTGCTGCAGTCAGCGAAGGCAGCAATGAAGTTGGTATCGTTTATGCGACAGATGCAGCTTCAGTGGCAGACAAGGTTGATATTATCGCAACAGCCAGTGATACAGAGCTTAAATCCAAAGTTATCTACCCTGTTGGTCTTGTAAAGAATACTGAAGCAGATGATGCTGAAGTTGCAGCAGCTAAGGCTTTTGTTGATTATCTCAAGACACCTGAAGCAGCAGCTGTATTTGAAAAATATGGATTTTCTTGCATCAATTAACATGAGTCCGTTGCTTATATCGTTGAAAACAGCGATTATAGCAACGGTGATCGCTTTTTTCGGCGGGATTGCCTGTGCGAGATGGGCAATGAAATTGAAGCCGTTATCCAAGAGTATTCTGGATGGCATTCTGAATTTGCCGCTGGTACTGCCTCCGACAGTTGCCGGCTTTTTGCTGCTGCTTATATTCAGCTTGAAGCGCCCCCTTGGTATTTACCTGTGGGAACATTATCAGCTTAAAGTTGTTTTATCCTGGCCGGGATGTGTTCTGGCGGCGACAGTGGTTGCATTCCCGTTGATGTATCGAAATGCAAGAGCAGCCTTTGAGCAGGTGGATGTGAATTATATTTATGCCGGAAGAACACTGGGCTTATCGGAGTGGACGATTTTCAGAAAGGTTGTTATTCCGGTAGCGGGACCGGGCATTGCATCTGGAACGATTTTAACATTTGCAAGAGCTTTGGGTGAATATGGTGCGACATCCATGTTGGCGGGCAATATTCTTGGAAAGACCAGAACCATGGCGGTGGCGATCGCCGCAGAAGTCAGTGCACAGAACTATGATGTGGCTGGTTTCTGGGTGATTGTTCTGGTGACCATTGCCTTTGTCTTTATTTTTGCAATCAACATCATAACCATGCATGGCATCAGCAAGATTCAAAGGTGGTAAAATGGCATTATCAGTAGAATTACATAAAAAGTTTAAGGGATTCCAGATGGATGTTGCTTTTGAGCATGATGGCGGCAGTCTTGGTATTCTCGGCGGTTCCGGTATGGGTAAGAGCATGACCCTGAAGATGATTGCAGGTCTGGTGAAGCCGGATTCAGGGAAAGTTATTGTGGACGGAAGGATTGTTTATGACAGTGCGGCTAAGATCGATATGCCGGCAAGAGAGCGACACATCGGCTATCTTTTTCAGCAGTACGCATTGTTTCCGACAATGACAGTGGCAGAGAATATCGGCATTGCCATGAAGAAAAGCGGTGATGCGAAGAAGAAAGAAATTGACAGACTTCTGGAACAGTTTGCCCTTCAGAATCTTGGCGGACGTATGCCGAATGAATTATCCGGCGGACAGCAGCAGCGAGTAGCATTAGCCCGAATCCTTGCCAGTGAGCCTCAGATGCTTTTGCTGGATGAGCCATTTTCAGCGCTGGACAGCTTTTTGAAAGAGCAGCTTCTGGAAGATATGATCAGACAGCTCAGTGATTATGCCGGGGATGTGATTATGGTATCCCACAGCAGAGATGAGATTTATCAGTTCTGTGACAGACTGTTGATTCTGGATCAGGGCCGGGTTATTGTCACTGGTGACACCAAAGACATCTTTGATCAGCCGGGATACAGAGAAGCAGCCCGGCTGACAGGCTGCAAAAATATTACTGAGGCCATCAAAATTGCTGAAAACAGTATCGAAGTGCCGCATTGGCATTGTACGCTTGAAATGGACGAAACGGTCGCTGATGACATCCATGCCGTCGGTATCCGCGCCCATTATATCGACGTACTGACAGAAAAACCGGAGAATATGAAAAACGTTATCGGCGTCACTGTGGAAAATGTTTCAGAACTGCCCTTTGAATGGTATTGCTTTTTCAGAGTGCCGAATGGCGAGCGAATCTGGTGGAAAGTCGCCAAAGTCGGAGAACATGGAGCAGCTAAATACCTGCCTCAAAAAGGCGCTCATGTGTATCTGCACATGCCGCCGCAGAGCATCATTCTTCTGAAATAATGATTAATACTTGCAGCGAAACGCGCATGAGCAGTTAAAACTGAAGTCAGAAGAGAATAATAACGATTGCGGAAAGGGCAGGAAAAGGGTATAATACAAAGAGATTGTCTGAAACGGCAGTCTCTTTTTACGTTTTATAATATAATAGTTAAGAAGTTTTTTGGAGGTTGAATGATGATAGAATTTCAGTGTGATTATGCAGAAGGCGCCCATCCGAAGATTCTGGAGCGCCTGGTTGAGACAAACATGGATCAAACCCCAGGGTATGGTCTGGATCCTTATTGTGACGAGGCAAGACGTTTGATCCGTAAGGCCTGTGGCCGCGAAGATATTGATGTGCAGTTTTTAGTCGGAGGAACACAGACCAATACGACCATTATCTGCACTGCTCTTCGGCCATATCAGGGGGTGCTGACAGCAGCAAGCGGCCATATCAATGTTCATGAATCGGGAGCGATTGAGGCAACAGGACATAAAGTGCTGGCTCTGCCTTGCGATCATGCAGGAAAGATAACAGCTGAACAGATTAAAGCAGCCTATGAAGCACATATGAATGATGGCAGCTCAGAGCATATGGTTCAGCCGGGAATGGTATATATTTCCAATCCTACTGAGAACGGAACGATTTATTATAAGCAGGAACTGGAAGCAATCAGTCATGTCTGCCATGAATGCGGTATGCCATTATTCCTGGATGGTGCCCGCCTCGGTTATGGTCTGATGGCAGCAGATAATGATGTAACATTGGAAGACATTGCGAGATTGTGTGATGTTTTCTATATTGGCGGTACAAAAGTCGGTGCGTTGTTTGGTGAGGCTGTCGTGATAACGAATCCTGCCATTAGTAAAGACTTCCGCTATATGATCAAACAGCGCGGCGGCATGCTGGCAAAAGGACGGCTTCTTGGCATTCAGTTTCAGACGCTTTTTGAGGATGGACTTTACTGGCAGATATCCAGGCATGCCATTGATATGGCTATGAAACTCAAAAAAGCATTCCAGGCGTGCGGTTATGGCTTTTATGTGGAGAATTCAACAAATCAGCAGCTGCCTGTTTTGCCGGATGCTGTTCTTGAAAAATTAGCCGGGAAGTACAGTTATTCTTTCTGGGAGAAAACAGATGAGAGCCATAGTGCCGTGCGATTCTGCACAAGTTGGGCTACAAAGGAAGAAAATGTGGATGCCTTGATTGCGGATCTCAACAAAATCAGATCACAGATGATGTAAAATCTGCAAAGCACAGATGGTTATGTAATAATTTTGAAATAATTTAGAAATACACTTGAAATAGGCGCCCGAAAATGCTATAATTATGCACAGATGGGTTTTTATATACGATATATCGTGGAGGAACCCTATTATTATTGAGATTGAAACAGCGTTTTGGAAGGAGTATTTCATGAAACACGGTTTAAAGAGATTTACCAGATGTGTTCTGGTTGCTGCGCTCAGCGTTTCACTTGCAGTTCCGACAATGGCGGCAACGAAGGCAGAAGTCCAGAGCCAGATAGAGAATTTGAAGAGCCAGCAGAGCGAACTTGAGTCGCAGCTTGCATCATTGAAGAAGAATAAGTCAGATACAGAGTCCTATATTTCTGAACTGGACAGTAAGATCAAGACATATCTTGCACAGTTAGAGGAAGTATCCGCACAGCTTGAGCAGACAGAGTCTGAGATCAGCATTACGCAGGACAACCTGGCACAGGCCAAGGAAGATGAGAAGACACAGTATACAGCATTGAAGGCACGTATCAAGGCCATGTATGAATCCGGAGACGATGATTATCTCCAGATGCTGCTTGGTTCGGGCGATTTGAAGACAATGTTGAACAATCAGGAGTATATTTCCAAGATCAATGAGTATGACCACAATCTTCTTGTGAGTCTCCAGAATATCAGAGATCAGATTGCAGCATACGAAGCTCAGCTCGAAGAGCAGAAGGAGCTTCAGGAAGCTCAGAAGGAACAGTATGAAGTAGAGAAGGAATCTCTTGAGAAGATCGTTGCACAGAAGGAAGAGGAACTGGTTGCTATCGGTTCCGATATTGATTCTGTCAACTCTGATATTTCTTCTACACAGGAAGAGATTGATGCTGAGAACAGCCTGCTTCAGCAGATTGTTGAACAGGAACGTAAGGCAGCAGAAGAAGCAGCACGCAAGAAGGCTGCAGAGGAAGCAGCCAAGAAGAAAGCGGCAGAAGAAGCTGCTGCTAAGAAGAAGGCAGATGAAGAAGCTGCGAAATACAACAGCTCCAGTTCATCCAGCAGTTCCAGCTCCAGCTCAAGTAGCTCATCCAGCAGTTCCAGCGATTCATATTATGATGACAGCTCCAGCAGTTCCAGTTCATCCAGTTCAAGTACAGGTATGATCTGGCCTGTGGGCAGTTCATCCATCACTTCTTACTTTGGTTACAGAAGTTCACCGACAGCAGGTGCATCTTCTTACCATAGAGGTCTGGATATCGGTGCTTCAGCAGGTTCATCCATTTGGGCTGCAGCAAGCGGTACTGTTATAACTGCCAGCTACAACAGTGCGATGGGTAATTACATAGTTATCAGCCATGGAAATGGTGTCTGCACTGTTTATGAACATTGCAGTGCTTTATATGTCAGTGTTGGTCAGTCCGTATCACAGGGTGAGACAATCGCAGCCGTAGGTTCTACAGGTATTTCTACCGGTGCACATCTTCATTTTGGTGTGACTGTAGGTGGAGATTATGTGAACCCTCTGTATTATGTAAGTCCATAATTGAATAATGAATAGAAAAAGGGATTCGAGATTATTCGAATCCCTTTTGTGACTAAAATGCCCCGGGATGATCATAATCCCAGGGCATATTTTTATGTAATAGGAAATTCCGAGGAATTCCCTATTACATAAAAAGGCACTAACGCGCCTGTGATGCGCACTCGCGCGAAGATGCAGATTGTCGCAAGCGACCGCGCTCGGCGCGAGAATGTGCCAAAGCACATTCTTTTTTACTTTATAAGATACTTTCTCTATTCCGGCATCAAATCCATCCGCCGTCCAGCCGGATGATCTGACCGGTCAGGTAACTGTGCTTTTGGGCTAAATCCAGAACAAGTTCAGCCACTTCCTCAGGACGACCGAAACGACCGGAAGGGATTTCCTCGGTTAAAGCAATGCGATCTGCTTCCGATAGGAAAGCGTTCATTTCGGTATCAATGGCTCCGCAGGCAACGGCATTGACCTGAATATTGCTTGGGGCCAGCTCTTTGGCCAGGGCCTGGGTGAAGGCATTGATGCCGCCTTTTGTTGCGGAATAAGCCACTTCACAGGATGCGCCGCAGCAGCCCCATACGGAAGAAATATTGATGATCTTGCCGGAATGTTCATGAACCATACCCGGTACGGCCAGTCGGCAGCTGTTAAAAACGGATGTCAGGTTGGTGTTGACAATGCGCTGCCAGTCATCCGGTGACATATCAGTTAATAAACCGATATAAGAGATACCGGCATTGTTGACAAGGACATCAATATGATGAAAACGTGCAATGGTCTCAGAAATCATGGCTTCCAGCTGATGGTAGTCGCCGGTATCGCCGGTGAAAATAAGACAATCGGTGTGATATTGGCTGATGATCAGCTGCTGCAGATTTTCAAGCAGCTGTGTGTTTTGCCGACAGCAGAGGGCAAGCTGATAGCCGGCGGCTGCAAAACGGATGGCGATGGCACGCCCAATCCCTCTTGAGGCACCGGTTATAAAAACGGTTTTGTTCGTTGTCATGATAAAAACTCCAATGCTATTTCAGTGCTTTCTTGAGCACTTCAGATATTTCGTTGATCTTGGTTTCACGTTCACGGTCATCTGCGTGAAGAACACAACATTTTAAATGGGCATCAAGAATTTCGATATTGACCTTTTTCAGAATGGCAATGGTAGCCATAATCTGATTGGAAATGTCGATGCAGTATTTGTCATCATCGATCATCTTGTTCAGACCGTCAATCTGTCCCTTTGCTGTATTGAGCAGCCTTTTAATATTCTGCTGTTCTGCTTTCATGGCGAGCTCCTTTCGTTGGGCACCCTCCAGGGGTGTCTGTATTAATTATTATTCTAGCATTTTTATGAGTGTGATTCAATGTCAAGCTGCATGTTTTTTTCAATAAGGAGCATTGACTTTTATTTTTATTAGGTATAGAATAAAAATGACCCCAGGGGGGTGGGGTAGCTTGACGGTATGAGACATTTCAGGTTTCATGTGGAATGGTTCGCTTATTTTGGGAAAAACTACTATATTATTTTTAGTAAAATTTGCAGATCTGATCGTTTGCGAATACGAGAGAGAATGGAGGATAGAGATTCATGCAGCAATTTATTGTGACAGGTATGAGCTGTGCAGCCTGCAGTGCCCGTGTGGAGAAAGCTGTCTCGAAGGTGGAGGGGGTTACCTCCTGTTCAGTCAGTCTTTTGACGAATTCCATGGGTGTGGAAGGGACGGCTGCTGATCAGGCGATTATTCAGGCAGTGGAAGCGGCCGGTTATGGAGCCTCCGTGAAGGGTGAGGCTGCAGAGCATTCAGGGGCTTCATCGATGGCTGCTGAGGAGGAGATGCTGAAGGATCATGACACACCGGTTCTGAAGCGGAGACTTCTGGCGTCGCTGGGATTTTTGATTGTACTGATGTATTTTTCCATGGGACACATGATGTGGAGATGGCCGCTGCCGGCATTTTTTGAGAACAACCATATAGCCATGGGGCTTGTTCAGCTGCTGTTGACAGGGATTGTCATGGTCATCAATCAGAAGTTTTTCATCAGTGGTTTTACAAGTCTTGCGCATCGTGCCCCGAATATGGATACGCTGGTGGCTCTTGGCTCTACGGCGGCTTTTGGATACAGTACGTATGCGTTATTTGCCATGACAGATGCTCAGGTGAAGGGCGATATGGAGATGGTCATGCATTATATGCATGAGTTCTATTTTGAATCTGCAGCCATGATTTTGACACTGATCACAGTGGGTAAGATGCTGGAGGCACACTCAAAGGGCAAGACAACAGATGCACTTAAAGGGCTGATGAAACTGGCTTCGAAGACAGCGGTTGTGGAACGGAATGGTCAGGAAGTTACTGTTCCGATTGAACAGGTGAAGAAAGGAGATATATTCCTTGTACGTCCGGGAGAGAATGTGCCGGTGGATGGTGTGATCCTGGAAGGAACCAGTGCTTTGAATGAGGCGGCTTTGACAGGTGAAAGCATTCCTGTGGACAAGAAGCCGGGGGATGTCGTATCGGCTGCAACCTTGAATCAGTCAGGATTTATCCGCTGTGAGGCCACCCGTGTCGGTGAAGATACCACATTATCCCAGATTATCCAGATGGTCAGTGATGCAGCGGCGACAAAGGCACCGATTGCCAAGATTGCAGATAAGGTTTCAGGTGTTTTTGTACCGGCGGTGATCACCATTGCGGTCATTACGATGATCGTGTGGCTGCTGGCAGGAGAAAGTGTTGGTTTTGCTTTGGCGAGAGGCATTTCGGTACTGGTTATCAGCTGTCCGTGTGCCCTTGGTCTTGCCACACCGGTGGCGATTATGGTGGGCAATGGTATGGGTGCCAAGAATGGTATCCTCTTTAAGACAGCTGTTTCACTGGAAGAGACAGGCAAGGTTCAAATTGTTGCTCTGGATAAGACAGGTACCATCACCAACGGTGAACCGGTTGTTACAGATATGGTTCCTGCGGAGGGTGTGACAGAAGAATCATTGCTAGCGTTGGCAGCCAGCCTTGAGAAACGCAGTGAACATCCGTTGGCAAAGGCAATTTTGAAATATGTCGGAGAGCAGCAGCTGACCGTCGAAGACGTTTCTGAGTTTGAAGCACTTCCGGGCAATGGACTGACAGCTGTCAGAAAGGGTGTCAAATTGGCTGGCGGCAATTATGCATTTATCAGAACCCAGACGGAAGTGTCAGAGGATTTGCTGAAACAGTCAGAGGTATTGGCGGAACAGGGGAAGACACCGATGTTTTTCTCAGAGAATGGCAGATTGGCCGGTATTATTGCCGTTGCAGATACCATGAAGGAAGACAGCAGACAGGCTGTCAGTGAACTTCGGAATATGGGCATCCGTGTTGTGATGCTGACCGGCGACAATGAGAGAACAGCCAGAGCTATCGGTGCACAGGCCGGTGTGGATGATGTGATTGCCGGTGTGCTTCCGGATGGTAAAGAGAGTGTGATCCGAAAGTTGCAGCAATATGGCAAGGTAGCGATGGTGGGGGATGGTATCAACGATGCGCCTGCACTGACAAGAGCTGATATGGGTATCGCCATCGGTGCAGGTACGGATGTGGCCATTGATGCTGCTGATGTGGTGCTGATGAAGAGCCGGCTCAGTGATGTGGCAGCCACTGTTCGTCTGAGTCGTGCAACCTTAAGAAATATTCATGAGAATCTTTTCTGGGCATTTTTCTACAACGTGATCGGTATTCCGCTGGCAGCAGGTGTGTGGATCCCGATTTTCGGATGGACATTAAACCCGATGTTCGGTGCGGCGGCCATGAGCTTGTCCAGCTTCTGTGTTGTCACCAATGCACTGCGCTTGAATCTTTTTAACATGCATGATGCAAAAAAGGACAAAAAGTTGAAAAATCCTGCTATAATAAAAGAACTGGTGGATAACAATAAAACCAATCATAATCAAGAAAATAAGGAGATAGGAACAATGAAGAAAACAATGAAAATCGAAGGTATGATGTGCGGTCATTGTGAAGCAACTGTCAAGAAAGCACTGGAAGGCCTTGATGGCGTGACATCTGCGGAAGTCAGCCACGAAGCAGGTACAGCAGTCGTAGAACTCTCGGCAGACGTAACAGATGACGTTCTGAAGAAAACAGTCGAAGATAAAGACTACAAAGTAACAGCCATTAACTAGTACATCGTTTTCGAAATAACTACACCATTCACTTGCCTGCGAATCCTATTGTACAGGTAGAAAAGCCTCGGCGTAGCCCGCTACGCCTGCATTTTTTTACCTGCACACTCGAATCCGCATTCTACGCGATTGGTATAGTTATTTACGAAACGATGTACTAGTCCAACATTTAAAGTCATCCAACTGAGGTTCCAATGAAAATTCATCACAGGTTCGTTTATATTGACAGGGGTTTGTGTGAAAAGGTTCATTTGGAACCTCATTTTGACATTCACCATATTTATCTCAAAATAATTACGAATTATGTAATATTTGTGAAATAATATTGCAATATTTATGATTTTCTGGTATAGTGTACAGGAACTGTTCTTTGAAAAGCAATTGTGATTATAGACAAAAAACAATAGTAAAATTGGTGATTTTCATGGTTCACTCCTTTAAATCGTAATATTGTTGTAATTCAATGAGAAAAAAGCATAGGTTTCAAAGAAAAATATATGAAAAATATATAAAAAACACTTTATTTTTTGGTTGATGTGCTTTATTATAATAATAAGAGTATATGACAATAGATTACGGGAAGGTAGGGAGAATTGCATTATGATTTCAAATCAGATTTTACAGAATACGATTGAAGGGCTGAAAGCGATTACCAGAATAGATTTATGCGTGATGGATATTGAAGGAAAGGTACTTGCTTCTACATTTTCCAATGCTGAGGATTATGAAAAGTTTGTGTTGGAATTTGTCAATTCACCGGCAGACAGTCAGGTTTTGCAAGGGTTTCAGTTTTTCAAGGTTTTTGATGAGCATCAGCTGGAGTTTATTATTCTGGCAAGAGGAGACAGTGATGATGTCTATATGATCGGCAAGGTGGCGTCTTTCCAGATCCAGAATCTGCTGGTGGCCTACAAGGAACGTTTCGACAAGGACAACTTTATCAAGAATCTGCTGCTTGATAATCTGCTTCTTGTTGATATTTATAATCGTTCCAAGAAACTGCATATTGATACGGATGTACGAAGAATTGTACTGCTTATTGAAGTGAACAATGAGCGGGATATGAACAGCCTTGAGACAGTCCGTTCTATTTATACCGGACGTCCGAAGGATTTCATCACAGCTGTTGATGAGAAGAATGTCATCGTTGTGAGAGAAGTTAAGGATAATGAGACTTATGATGATCTCTGCAAGGCATCGAAGGTGATTTATGAGATGCTCTGCGGGGAGAATCTTCCAAAGGCAAGAATCGCCCTTGGTACAATCGTGCAGGAGATCAAGGATGTATCAAGATCCTACAAGGAAGCCAGAATGGCACTGGATGTAGGTAAGATTTTTTATAATGAACGTAATGTAGTTGCTTACAGCAATCTGGGTATCGGCCGTCTGATCTATCAGCTTCCGATTCCGCTGTGTAAGATGTTTATCAAAGAGATTTTCGACAGCAAGTCACCGGAAGATTTCGATGAAGAAACGCTGATGACGATCAATAAGTTTTTCGAGAACAGCCTGAATGTTTCTGAGACATCCAGACAGCTGTACATTCACAGAAATACACTGGTATATCGTCTGGATAAACTTCAGAAGAGCACAGGCCTTGACCTGCGTGTTTTTGAGGACGCCATCACATTCAAGATTGCACTGATGGTTGTCAAGTATATGAATTATATGGAAACTTTTGATTACTAAAAGATTCCTTCTTGAAGGAGGGGAAGCAATTGATAGCCTTAGATCAGGTGACAAAGACCTATCCGGGAGATGTGAAAGCCTTAAAGGGCATCAGTCTTCAGATTAAGAAAGGCGAATTTGTTTTTGTCGTGGGCCAGAGTGGTTCCGGTAAGACAACATTATTTAAGTTACTTTTAAAAGAAATGGAGCCAACATCCGGCACCATTTATATCAATAACAAGAATCTTGGACGACTCCGCAGGAGAAGAGTACCGAAGTTGCGCCGAGGGATTGGTGTCGTATTCCAGGACTTCCGTCTTTTGAAAGACAGGAATGTCTATGAGAATATTGCGTTTGCTCAGCAGGTTGTAGGTGCCCCGAATCGTCTGATCAAGAAGAACGTTATGGCCATGCTGAAGCTGGTGGGCCTTCCGGATAAAGCCAAGTCCTATCCGAACGAATTGTCCGGCGGTGAGCAGCAGAGAGTCGCTCTGGCAAGAGCGCTTGTGAACAATCCGCCGTTACTTTTGGCAGATGAGCCGACAGGTAATCTGGACCCGAAGAATTCATGGGAAATCATGAAACTGCTTGAGGCCATCAACATGCGTGGTACAACCGTTGTTGTTGTTACACACAACAAAGAAATCGTTGAGAAGATGCAGAAACGTGTTATCACGATGAGTGAAGGCGTGATCATCAGTGACGAGAGAAAAGGCGGGTATATCTATGAGTAGTTTTTTATATGGCATCAAACAGGGTATTAAAAATGTATTCAGAAACCGTCTGTTCTCACTGGCATCTATTGGTACGATTACAGCCTGTCTGTTTATTTTCGGTATTTTCTACTGTATGGTGATGAACTTTCAGCATATTTTTTCCGAAGTAGAGACAACAGTCGGTGTGACGGTCTTTTTCAATGAAGGTGTTGAGGAGAATCAGATTCTTGATATTAAGTCTCAGATCGAACAGCGTGAAGAAGTGGACAATGTTCACTATACATCACCAGAGGAAGCCTGGGAAGAGTACAAAGAGAAGGCCTTCCCGGACACAGACCAGAACATTCTGACAAATCTGGACAATGATAACCCGCTGGCTTCTTCAGCCAGTCTGGAAGTTTATTTGAAGGATGCTGCCAAGCAGCAGGAACTTGTGGATTATATTCAGGGTATTGATGGTGTACGTTCTGTGAATGCATCCAAGAGTGTGGCTGACAGCTTTGCAAGTTTTGGACGTCTGCTCAGTTATGTTTCACTGGCTATTATCGTCATCCTTGTGGGTGTTGCTGTCTTCCTGATCAGTAATACGGTTATGATCGGTATCACTGTCAGACATGAAGAGATTGCGATTATGAAATATCTGGGTGCAACAGACTTTTTCGTCAGAGCACCATTCCTGATTGAAGGTATGCTCATTGGTCTGATCGGTTCACTGATTCCGGTGTGTGCGCTGAAAGTATTATATGAGAAGGTTATCTCATTTATGACAACAGAATTCACGAGTCTCAGCAGATTTATGACGTTTTTGCCCGCAGGCGAGATCTTCAAGGTCCTGATCCCGATTTCGTTGATCATCGGTCTTGGCATTGGTTTCATCGGAAGTTATCTGACATTGATCAAGCATATCCGTGTCTGATATCCGGTACGACAATTGAATCATTGCGACAGCAGTGAAGATGTTGAATCACTCACTGCGAATTGCGAACAATTTGTGAACTTTAAGAAAGCTGGCTTCAGACAATTGTCTGAGCCAGCTCTTTGTGTTACTATAGAATAAAATTCAGCAATTTTTAAACGGATGATTGCAAACTGTGATTGTTTATATTCCTGGATCAATGGCAGTTGGCAATTGTCTGTTTTCAGAAGGAGACAGACTATGGAGAACAGAAATGACAGAAAGAGCTATTATAAAGGCCTTTTGACAGGTGTGATCCTGTGTGTGCTGATCATAGGCGTGCTGGCGTTATCCGGGTGCTTTTTGAAAGATTATGCGCCGTCATCAACAGGTCAGACCACAGGAACAGGAAATGCTGTGGAGACATCGGATGTGTCTTCATCCAGTGGTGATGTGACGGATATTTCGGGGCGGTATAAGGAAGTTGAGAAGAAACTGAACAAGCTGCACAGTGTGCTTGACCAGTATTATCTGGATGTTTCAGATGATTCGGATATTACCCAGGATGATATGGTGGAAGGTATTTACAAAGGCTATGTGGATGCACTGAATGAGCCATATACCGTTTATTATACCAAGGAGGAGTATGATCAGCTGCAGGAGTCCACATCAGGCAAATATTCCGGTATTGGTGTGGTTGTCAGCCAGAATAAGGAGACAGGCGTCATTACCGTTGTGCGTCCTTTTGAGGGTTCACCGGGAGCGGAAGCCGGTATTCTCAAGGATGATATTTTGTATAAAGTGGCGGACAAGGAAGTGACAGGTGTTGATGTGACGGAGGTTGTCACATGGATTAAAGGTGAAGAGGGCTCAACTGTCAGTATCGAAGTTTACAGACCATCTGAAGATAAATATTTGACATTTGAGGTAGAGCGCAAGACCATTGAGATTCCGATGGTGACATCCAAGATGCTGGACAACAATATCGGTTATGTGGCTGTCTATGAATTTGAAGAGACAACGTCAGAGCAGTTTAATCAGGCCATAGATGCGCTGACAGCTCAGGGAATGAAGGGGCTGATCATTGATCTGCGTGATAATCCGGGCGGCCTGGTGAACTCTGCAACGGCTATTCTTGACAGAATTCTGTCAAAGGATCAGTTGCTTGTGTATACTGTTGACAAGAATGGTAAGAAACAGGAAGAATACACAGAGGATGATGAGACCATTAACGTGCCAATCAGTGTTTTGATCAACGGCAATAGTGCCAGTGCCTCAGAGATTGTCAGCGGCTGTCTGCAGGATTACGGCAAAGCGAAGCTGGTAGGTACCACATCCTTTGGCAAAGGCATCGTTCAGTATGTGCTGCCATTGGGAGATGGTTCCGCCATCAAGCTGACAAGTGCCAAGTACTATACGCCAAATGGACGCAATATCCATGGAACAGGTATTGATCCGGATGTAGAAGTGGAATTGAATTCCGACAGCGAGACAGATACACAGCTTGAGAAAGCCCAGGAGATTGTGCTGCAGGAGATTCAGGCAGAATAAGAAATAAGAAGAATTTTCGTGTAAGCAAAAGGGATTGAAGAGAAATCGATACACAGATTTTTCTTCAATCCCTTTTTGCAATCTAGAAGAACAGTGATGAGCACTCTTTGATAATAAAGATGATTGCCAGAATATACAGGAGAAGATTCAGTTTCTTCTCTTTGGCTTTGCCTGTAACCAGATTCAGAACAACATAGGCAATGATGCCGAGTGCAATACCTTCTGAAATACTGTAGAAGAAAGGCATGGCAATGATGCAGATGTAGCATGGAATGGCTTCAGACATATCCGCAAAATCAATATTGGTAATATTGCTCAGCATATAAAGACCCACAATAATCAGTGCCGGTGCTGTTGCAAATGAAGGAATTGCCAGGAAAATTGGTGACAGAAACAATGACAGGCCGAACAAAATTCCTGTTGTCAGGGCTGTCAGACCAGTACGTCCGCCTTCTGTGACGCCGGAAGCACTTTCGACGAAAGTTGTTGCTGTGGATGTACCGAGAGCGGCACCGGCTGTTGTTGCAATGGCGTCCGCAAGGAGCGCACCTTTGATACGTGGCAGCTTGCCGTTCTCATCAAGCATACCGGCCTTGGATGAAACACCTACCAGGGTGCCGATCGTATCAAATAAATCGACAAATAAAAAGGCAAATAAAATAACGACAAAATCAGCACTGACAATACCGTGGAAATCCAGCTTGAAAAGGATTGGTGACAGGGACGGAATGGAAAGTCCATTGCTGAAATCCGGGAGCAGATTGTAGAACCCGAGTTCAGGATTTGGAATATAAATGCCTGCAAACTGACAGATAATGCCAAGAATCCATGTGATCAGAATGCCCCACAGAATATTGCCTTTGACATTCTTAATAACAAGGATACCTGTCACCAGGATACCTATAAGCGCCAGAGCGACAGTAATCCCGACATCATTAAATGAAGCATTGACACCGTTCAGCTCATTGTATTTCTCAACAGAGAAAAGCTGAACCAATGTGGAACCGCCGATAACGATCTTGGCGTTTTGAAGACCGACAAATGCAATAAAAAGACCGATGCCGACACTGACGGCGGACTTCAGATTCTTTGGAATCGCATTGAAAATTGCTTCACGTACATTAGTCAGGGATAAAAGGATGAAAATAATACCTTCGGCGAATACAGCTGTTAAGGCAAATTCCCAGCTGTAACCCATGCCAAGGACAACGGTGTAGGCAAAATAGGCGTTCAGTCCCATGCCCGGTGCCAGAGCAAATGGATAATTGGCAAGAAAAGCCATCAGCAGTGTACCGATAAAGGAAATCAGTGCAGTGGCAGTGAATAAAGCGCCCTGGTCCATTCCGGTTGCAGAAAGAATAGATGGATTGACGGCCAGAATATATGCCATGGTCATGAATGTTGTAATACCGGCCAGAATTTCAGTTTTGACGTCTGTGTGATTTTCAGACAGCTTAAAAAGTTTTTCTAACATGATTAAGCTCCTTTCGTGGTTATTTAATAGACATTGTTGGTAAAGAGCAATTCTTTTATTATATCATATCATGGAAAAATATGGAAACCAATTGCTTTTTTGCAAAAGCGGAGAGAATATGGGATCGCAAAAATATAAAACTGGTTGAGTACATACCCTGTTGTGCGTTAAAAGCAGAAATCTGGTTAAGAACAGAGATTCTTGGAGGATTTGTTTCGAGAAGAAAAGAACAAATATTCGAAAACATATGTACTTTTAAAAACATAAATGGTATAATAGGCGTAAAGCACTAAAAGTGCGGAAAGATATCTTTAATGAATGAAGAAAAATGATGAGAGCGGATATAATAAGAGCGAAACAATGAGATGGGAGAATAAGGATGGACCATTTTGAGTTACACAGTGAATATGCCCCGACCGGCGATCAGCCTCAGGCTATAGAGAAGCTGGTGCAGGGGTTCAAGGAAGGCAATCAGTTTGAGACATTATTGGGTGTTACCGGTTCGGGTAAGACTTTTACCATGGCTAATGTGATTCAGCAGTTGAATAAACCGACGCTGATTCTGGCGCACAATAAGACGCTGGCGGCACAGCTTTATGGTGAGATGAAGGAGTTTTTTCCGAATAACGCAGTGGAATATTTTGTCTCCTATTATGATTATTATCAGCCGGAGGCCTATGTGCCCTCTTCAGATACGTATATAGAGAAGGATTCTGCAATTAACGATGAGATTGATAAGCTGCGCCATTCTGCAACGGCAGCATTATCAGAGCGCAGAGATGTGATCATTGTTTCTTCGGTTTCATGTATTTATGGTCTGGGCAGTCCGATTGACTATCAGGAGATGGTGATTTCTCTGCGCCCGGGTATGTTGAAAGACAGGGATGAAGTGATCCGCAAGCTGATTGACATTCAGTATGTGCGCAATGACATGGATTTTAAGCGTGGTACTTTCAGAGTGCGCGGTGATGTGGTGGAGATTTTTCCGGCTAATGCAACAGATACAGCGGTTAGAGTAGAATTTTTTGGAGATGAGATTGACAGAATTACGGAATTTGATGCATTGACGGGTAATGTGAAGGCCAGACTGGAGCATGTGGCTATTTTCCCGGCATCACATTATGTCGTTGCACCGGAGAAGATGGAGAAGGCCATATGTGCGATTGAAGAAGAATTGAAAGAGCGTGTGGAATGGTTTAAGCGTGAAGACAAGCTTCTGGAGGCACAGCGTATTGCAGAGAGAACGAAGTTTGATATAGAGATGATGCGTGAAACGGGTTTTTGTTCCGGAATAGAGAATTATTCCAGACATTTGTCGGGATTGAAGCCGGGAGAGCCGCCGCATACACTGTTGGATTATTTTCCGGATGATTTTCTGATGATCGTAGATGAGTCGCATATTACGATTCCGCAGGTGCGGGGCATGTATGCTGGTGACCAGTCACGAAAGACAACATTGGTAGATTATGGTTTCAGACTGCCATCTGCCAAAGATAACCGACCATTGAATTTTGATGAGTTTGAGTCGCATATCAGCCAGATGCTTTTTGTATCTGCAACTCCGAATGTTTATGAGGGTGAGCATGAACTGTTAAGGGCTGAGCAGGTGATTCGACCAACCGGATTGCTGGATCCTGAGATTAGTGTACGCCCTGTGGAGGGGCAGATTGATGATCTGATTTCCGAGGTCAATAAAGAGATTGAGCATGGCCATAAGGTGTTGATCACCACATTAACAAAGCGAATGGCAGAGGATTTGACGGATTATATGAAAGAACTGGGCATCCGTGTCCGGTATCTGCATTCGGATATTGATACGTTGGAGCGGTCAGAAATTGTGAGAAATCTTCGCTTGAATGTATTTGATGTACTTGTGGGGATTAATCTTTTGCGAGAAGGTCTGGATATTCCGGAGATTACGCTGGTGGCGATTCTTGATGCAGATAAGGAAGGATTTCTGCGTTCCGAGACATCACTTATTCAGACCATTGGCCGTGCAGCCCGTAATACAGAGGGGCATGTGATCATGTATGCGGATAGGATTACAGATTCCATGAATAAGGCCATTACTGAGACAAATCGAAGGCGTGCCATTCAGCAGGCTTATAATGAGGCCCATGGCATTACACCGAAGACCATACAGAAGGCTGTCAGAGATTTGATCAGCATTTCTGAGGCGGCAGACAAGTCAGAAGAAAGCTTTATTAAAGATGCAGAATCCATGAGTTATAAGGAATTGAACACGACCATTCGCAAGCTGACGAAACAGATGCATTCTGCTGCGGCAGAGCTTGACTTTGAGAAGGCGGCTATGCTGAGAGATAAGATTATGGAACTGAAGAAAATGCTTCATGAAATAGAAGAAGATTGAGAAAGGAAACGACAATGTCAGAATTGACACAGAAGGATTATATAGATATAAAGGGTGCCAGAGAACATAACTTAAAAGGCATTGATGTGAAGATACCGCGCAATAAGATGGTGGTATTGACGGGGCTCAGTGGTTCTGGTAAGTCTTCATTGGCTTTTGATACGATTTATGCGGAAGGACAGCGAAGGTATATGGAGTCGTTGTCTTCCTATGCGAGACAGTTCCTTGGGCAGATGGAGAAGCCAAACGTGGAGAGTATTTCAGGACTTTCCCCTGCTATTTCCATTGATCAGAAGTCTACCAACCGCAATCCGCGTTCAACGGTGGGAACAGTGACAGAGATTTATGATTATTATCGATTGTTGTATGCCAGAATCGGTACGCCCCATTGTCCGAAATGCGGCAAGGAGATAAAAAAACAAACGGTTGATCAGATGGTGGATGCTGTTATGGCATTACCTGAGAGGACGAAGATCCAGCTGTTGGCACCGGTTGTCCGGGGCCGAAAAGGCGAGCATGTGAAGATTTTTGATCAGGCAAGGAAGAGTGGGTATGTGCGTGTGATGGTGGATGGCCATCAGTATGAATTGTCGGAAGAGATTAAGCTTGAGAAGAATAAGAAGCACAATATTTCCATTGTTGTAGACCGACTGATGGTACGGGAAGGTATCGAGAAGCGTTTGACAGATTCTCTCGAGACAACGCTGAAACTGGCCGAGGGACTGGCAGTTGTGGATTTGCCGGATCAGGAAGAATCTATGACTTTCAGTCAGAGCTTTTCCTGCCCGGACTGTGGGATCAGTTTTGAGGAGATTGAACCGAGAAGCTTTTCATTTAATAATCCTTTTGGTGCATGTCCGGTGTGTCATGGTCTGGGGTATAAGATGGAATTTTCACCGGAATTGATGATTCCGGATACGTCATTGAGCATTTCTCAGGGAGCGATTGCGGTGATGGGATGGCAGTCTGCGGCAGATGCGTCCAGTTTTACTCACGCCATTCTTGTGGCTTTGGCGGAGGCTTATCATTTTGATCTGAATACACCCTTCAGGGATTATCCACAGGAGATTCAAGATGTGATTCTTCATGGTACCGGTGGACGGGAAGTACGTGTTCATTATCGCGGTCAGCGCGGTGAAGGAGTTTATGATGTGGCATTCGAAGGCTTGATTAAGAATGTGGAGCGACGATACAGAGAAACCGGTTCAGAGCTGACGAAGCAGGAGTATGAGAATTTCATGACTATTACCCCGTGTAAAGAGTGCGGCGGCAGACGTTTGAAGAAAGAATCGCTGGCCGTGACGATCGGCGGCAAGAATATCAGTGAGTTGACAGAGATGTCCATTAACGATCTGAATACTTTTATGGAACAGTTGAAATTGACGAAACAGCAGCATTTGATCGGTGATCAGGTCATCAAGGAAATACGGTCAAGGCTTGGTTTTTTGATTGATGTTGGTCTGGATTATCTGATGCTTTCAAGAGCAACAGCGACACTGTCCGGTGGTGAAGCACAGCGTATTCGACTGGCAACACAGATAGGATCTGGGCTTGTTGGAGTGGCCTACATTCTGGATGAACCAAGTATCGGCCTGCATCAGAGAGATAATGATAAGCTGCTGAAGACCCTGAAGAATCTGAGAGATCTAGGTAATACGCTGATTGTCGTTGAGCATGATGAAGATACGATGTTGGAAGCGGACTGGATTGTGGATATTGGTCCGGGAGCCGGTGAGCATGGCGGATATCTTGTTGCAGAAGGTACAGCACAGGATATTATGAAATGCGAGAAGTCTGTGACGGGCGCTTATTTAAGCGGCCGCATTCGAATTCCGGTGCCATCGCAGAGACGACAGCCAACTGGATTTTTGCATATTATCGGTGCAGCAGAGAATAATCTGAAGCATATTAATGTAGATATTCCATTGGGAGTGATGACTTGTGTGACAGGTGTATCCGGTTCGGGCAAGAGTTCCATAGTGAATGAAATCCTTTACAAGCGTCTGGCGAGAGATCTGAATCATGCGCGAACCATTCATCCGGGCAAGCATGATGATATTATGGGGATGGAGCAGCTGGACAAGGTGATCAATATTGATCAATCCCCGATTGGACGTACACCGCGTTCTAATCCGGCAACTTATACCGGCGTGTTTGACTTGATCCGTGATTTATTTGCATCATCTGTAGATGCCAAAGAGCGAGGTTACAAGAAAGGACGTTTCAGCTTTAACGTGAAGGGTGGAAGGTGTGAAGCCTGTGCCGGTGACGGTATTATCAAGATTGAGATGCATTTCCTGGCAGATATTTATGTACCGTGCGAGGTTTGCCATGGCAAGCGTTACAATAGAGAAACACTGGAAGTGAAATACAAAGGCAAGAATATTTATGAAGTGTTGGACATGACGGTTGAAGAAGCTGTGAAGTTCTTTGAAAATGTACCGTCTATTCGAAGAAAACTGGAAACGCTGAATGACGTGGGACTTTCCTATATTAAACTGGGCCAGCCATCCACCACATTATCCGGCGGTGAGGCACAGCGCATCAAACTGGCAACAGAGCTCAGCAAGCGCAGCACAGGACGTACTATTTACATTCTGGATGAGCCGACAACCGGTCTTCATTTTGCCGATGTTCACAAACTGACAGAAATCCTCAGAAGACTGGCTGAAGGCGGCAACACCGTCGTTGTCATTGAGCACAATCTGGATGTCATCAAAACAGCAGATTATATTATAGATGTTGGTCCTGAGGGCGGTGCAAGAGGCGGAACAATCGTTGCCTGCGGTACACCGGAAGAAATCGCTGAGAATCCGAACTCCTATACAGGTATTTACATCAGGAAATTCCTAGAAAGAGATAAGTAAAAATCTTCGATTTTCTAGGAGCAGTCGTGTAGTACTGGGAATTTCTATAAATTTAAATGAAGTACTGCTGCGATACTCCGGATAAATAAAAATAAGAGAAACCCCGAGTTTTAACGAGCCTGATTTCACATAATGTTCTGAAAACGTTTGGCGATGAGCCTGTTTGCAGAACATTATGTGAAATCAGGTGACTCAAAACTCGGGGTTTTTTCATTTTAATTTTGGAGAAGCTTCAGCAGTTCCTCTTTTGTCAGCTGGCTGGCAGTGACGCCTTCTTCTGACAGTATCTGATCCGACAGAGCCTTTTTGTTTTCCTGCAGTTCCAGAATCTTTTCTTCAATGGTATGTCGGGCAATCAGCTTGTAGACAGTGACTGTATGTGTTTGACCGATACGGTGTGCCCGGTCTGTTGCCTGATTTTGGGCAGCTGCGTTCCACCATGGGTCATAGTGGATGACGATATCTGCTCCGGTAAGATTGAGACCTGTTCCACCGGCTTTTAGAGAAATCAGGAAAACAGGAATTTTGTTTTCATTAAAAGCATTGACAAGGCGGGTGCGCTGCTCACTCTTTGTACTGCCGTCCAGTCGATAGTAGAGAATGCGCTCTGCTTTCAGGCGGCGTTCAATCACATCCAGCATAGATGTGAACTGTGAAAACAGAAGAATTTTATGGCCGCCAGCCATGGCATTTTCAATGAGCTGGATACAGGTATCCAGTTTCGCTGAGCCGCCATGGTAATTTTGATAGATTAAGGACGGGTCGCAGCAAAGTTGGCGCAGTTTGGTTAATTCAGCTAAAATTTGGATTTTACTCGTCTTAAACATACTGTCGCTCTGCTGTTCCAGATCTTTCTGGAGTTTCAGTGTATTGGCAGTGTAAAGCTTGTTCTGTTCATCCGTCATCTGGGCATAAACCGCATGCTCCAGTTTGTCCGGCAGTTCCTTTAAGACATCTGTTTTCAGACGGCGCATGATAAATGGACGAACAAGCTGCTGAAGTCTTGTGGCGGCAATTTGATCTTTATTTTCTACAATCGGCTGTTCCAATTCTGAACGGAAATAAGCATAAGGATATAGAAATCCCGGCATCAAATATTCAAAAATGCTCCACAATTCACTGAGGCGGTTTTCTATCGGGGTACCGGTCAGAGCAAAACGTGTGACAGAGTGGATGCTGCAGACAGAACGTGCTGCCTGAGTACGATGGTTTTTGATATATTGCGCTTCATCGATAATCTGATAATGAAAATGAAGATTGTCATAGCTTGCAATGTCACGTTTCAGCATGTCGTAGGAAGTGATGAGTACATCATAATCCGCATAGTGTGTCAGTAATTCCTGTCGTTCCTGGGCAGTACCGGTGATGAGCAAGGTTTTCAGATTGGGTGCGAAATGCTCGATTTCACTGTCCCAGTTGTAAACAAGTGACGAAGGGCAGACGATCAGACTGACAGGAGGCGGACATGCTGTATGAGAAGCAGTTTCTGTCAAATCGACAGTTTTGGATATCGCTTCAAGTCTGGCATGTTCCAATAGTGTGATGATCTGCAAAGTTTTTCCAAGTCCCATATCGTCAGCAAGGATACCGCCAAATCCAAGCTGTGCAATGGTACAGAGCCAGCGATAGCCGGTTTTCTGATAGTCACGCAGAATGGGTTTCATGGCATCAGGAACTTCATAATCGCTGTCAGCCACAGATTTCATATCACGAATCAGTGATTTGAAATAACGGTCTCTATGGGACTGTATATCACTGTTGTGGCTGGTAAGAACGGCATCAATATAGGATGCGCGATATAAAGGCACAGAAATCCTGCCACCACGGATAGCCTGTTCAGAGAGCCGAAGCCCGTCAGCTAATTCAGACAAAACGCTCAGAGAATTATTCTCCAATTTGAGAAATTCTCCGGATTTCAATTTGTAGTATTTCTGTCGGCGTCTGTAACTGTTCAGAATGCCGGCCAGCTCTTCATAAGGAAGACTGTCAGAGTGGATATCTATTTCCAGCAGACCGTTAGAGACGGAAACACCGACAGCGGTCCGCGGCGCTGACAGGATGCGTATGCGTTTCATATTCGAAGATATGAAAACTTCAGCCAGTTCGTAAAAATGAGGCAGTCCCTGTTCCAGAAAGAGGAAAGCAGTCTGATCATCATGACTGATGATAAAATCAGCATCAGCAACAGGGGAATCTTCATTCCCGGATACTGCGGCAGGCTGAAAATAAGTCTGAATAGCCGTCAGGATTCTGTTCTCCATAGCGGCATCACGGAAACCATCTTCACAGGAGATAGGCGTGGCAAGAGAAAATGTTTCTTCGCCATAACGAGCATAAGCTGTACAACTGATGATATTCTCAGCCGGATTGTCAAGGTAAATACTGAAATGCGCTTCAGGCGGTTCATAATCGGTCAGATCAACACCTTCAGTGTGAAAATCCGTATGGGCTTCCAGATGCTTCAGTACACTGCCGTAAAAAGGTCGAAGTTGTTTCTCGGAAAGTGTGATTTCACGGATCTTCTGACGATTTAACTCTGTCAGATAGGGCTGCATGTCCTTTTTGAAGGCTTCTGAGCAGCGATACAGGATTTTATCTTTTAGAATCCAGAATGTCTGGGCACCGGAGAGTATCAGACAATCTTCGATGGTCAGATGGTAGGTGTCACTATCTTCGGCTTTGAGTTCAAGCGTAAGTTCCGGGTTTCCGTCTGTAACATAAATGGGCCGGATATGATTATCGAGATCAAACTGAAGTGTATGTCCGATCATCATATTCAGAAACATGTCGACAGCGGTTGGAGACAGCGGAAGGTAACGCAGTGCTTTCATTGTCTGGAAACGATAAGTGCTGTCCTGAACACAGTGGAAATGGTATTCGTACTCTTCAATCCGCTGCATAATAAACGCCAACATGCTCCGGCTCTCAGAAGTGAAAGCCTCAGGTTCATGGAAAAATTTCAGATTCTTTCCATATTGAAATAATTCACCTTGACGAATAAGGCGGGCAAACTCCAGCAAGTCTTTGATGACGTATTTCTTGCCGGTGCCGATCTTGAAGTCGACGGAAAGTTTATGATATTGTTTATGAAGAATTGGCTCCAATTCAATCAGAACTTTGGTTTCAGATGCTTCAGCAGGATAGTGGGTGCCGGAAGATTGATGAATATAAGATTCAATCAATGTCTGGCCAATCCGATTTTGTTTTTTTGCCGGAAAGCTTGTTTGAATATGTCGTCTGGAGATATATTTCAAAAGGATAGCGACGCAGTGGCAGCAGAGCCCTTCTGATTGGTAAAAATCGGAGCAGGAACATAAGCTGCCGACAATCTGGCTCTCATCTTCATCGATGGATACCTGGGTTTCATGTTCACTGCCGTCTGCATCAAGGACAGTAGCGGTGATCATAGGGGTATCTGTCAGTGTGTTAATATCCGTTTCAAAGTTTTTAATGCGCTTATCGATCAAAAAAATATCCTGACCTTTTCGATAATCTGCATCAGAGGAGGCTTTGATAACAGTCATTCTGGTAATTGCCATGAAAACTCCTTTCAGCTGTGAATGCGTGTTTGTGCTGCACAGCGTATAGCAGGCCGGAATAGCCGCAGCCTGCTGTAATCGTAAACTTCATTATAGCATATTTGACAAATTCTGTCCGCAGTTTGAAACGAATAAGAAAAAAAGAATGTGCTAAAGCACATTCTCGCGCCGAGCGCGGTCGCTTGCGACAATCTACATCTTTGCGCGAGTGCGCATCACAGGCGCGTTAGTGCCTTTTTATGTAATAGGGAATTCCTCGGAATTTCCAATTACATAAAAAAATATGCAGATATCATGGAGATATCTGCATATAGATTGAGTAGTCATTATGAATGGATTTCTTCAGGATAAAACAATCCCCAGTCGCTGCGGAGTTTTGTCATAATATCCATGACATCAGAAGATTCCCGGAGTTTCATGATCGCCGTATTGCCTGTAAGAATCGCTGTTTCCATATCTTCAAGTTCATATTGGAGCGCATTGGAGGTGCGACCGGCCTCAATGATGGTCTGCTTTCCGGTTTCAGCGTCAACAATGACAGCATGATCGGCTCTGGGATATTCCATAATTTCGATATATGCTTTTTCACAGCTGATCATCGCGCGTTTTGGCTGCTTTGAGTGCATGGAAAGGGCAACTGTGGCCATCTGGCCGGAAGGATTCATCAGCAGAATGGATGCCTGTTCATCACATCCTGTTGGTGCCGGTTTCATCTGGCTGAGAATCTGATCCGGTGATTCACACATAAAACTTCGGACAATACTCAATGCATACACACCGATATCCAGCATAGCGCCGCCAGCCAGGGAAATGTTGAAGAAACGGTTTGTCATATCGTAATCCTTGAAACTTCCGAAATTCATCGTGATCATCTGAGGTCGGCCAATCTGACCGCTTTCGACAATCTGCCAGAGCTTTTTGTAGAGCGGCATATGCCAGATTGTCATGGCTTCTGCCAGAACAAGGCCCTTTTCATCGGCCAGTGCTTTAAGCTTATTCAATTCACTGCTGTTAAGGGTAATGGATTTTTCGGCAAGCACATGTTTGCCGTGAAGCAGAGACTGACGGATAAATTCATAGTGGGTGTTGTGGGGTGTTGTAATGTAAATGACATCTACAGACGAATCTTCATACATTTCGTTGTAAGATGTATAAACCTTTTCAACATGATATTTCTTAGCGAAAGATACGGCTTTGTCGTTAGTTCGGTTGCAGACACCGTACAATGTACGGCCCATATTGTGGAGGGCCTGTGCCATTTCATTGGCAATCACGCCGGTGCCCAGTACTGCCCATTTCAATTCGTTCATTATTGGAAGCTCCTTTGCTTATATTTAACGAAAGCAAGCACCGTCTGAAAAAGACGATGCCTGTATGTATTTCGAGCTTATTATATATTTTTTTTGTCATGATGACAAGAGGGGATGGACTATTTAAGTCTTTTTGCTGTTCCCAGAATAACATCCATGACATAGTCATAACCAAGCGATGTATCCAGAGACAGATGGTAGTTGGCGGAAGCGCCCCATATCTGTCTTGTGTAGTAATGATAATTATCTGCCCTGCGGCGTTCCTCTTTGAGAATCAGATTCTTGGCTTCTTTCTCTGTTAGATTTTTTTTGCTCATCCTTATCATAAAAATTATAGCCAAGCTTGTCGGCCAGAATCTGTCCGAGCTCGCTTCCACCGCTGCCGTACTGTCGGCCGATGGTAATAACAGAGGCGTATTCAGAGAAATTGGCTGTTGTTTTTGAATTTTTACCAGAAGATTCTTCTTCAGCGGATTTGGCATAATCTTCCGGGAACAGAAGCGGTTTGACGAAAGCCAGAGCTTTGCCGAACTGTCTGGCAATAAAACCGACTAAAAGTGCAGCGATAACAGTACCTTCACGGACGCCATCCAGACGATGAGCCAGTACAAATGAAAGCACAGCGGCAATCACAGCCATGGAAACATCAAAACAGACTTTTGTGCTGCCGAATTCACGGTTCCATGTCTGAACGATGGCACGAACAAAAGATTCGCCGGGCAGCATGACGACATCTGCCAGGACTTCAATATATACGCCGAATCCCAGAATGACACATCCTATCAATAGATAAATAATTTTAGACGGATAAGATTCCGGATGAACAAAAGCCATCAGAATCATAGTGAAGTCAATGAAATAGCCGAATAAAATGGAAACAGGAATCTGAAGAAAGTATTCCGGTTTGAAATTTTTGCGGAGAATCAGCAGCTGCAGAAAAATCAGCAAAAGACTGAAAATAATGGTGAAATTACCGAGGGTCAACGGAAAATTTAGGCTCAGTACATATGGGATAGAAGAAATAGGGGATGTACCGAGATTGGCTTTGGTAATTAGACTTACGCCAAGGGAATTGACGAACAATCCGATAAGAAAGATAATGTAACGTATGAGCTTATTCATGGATGGTGTCTCCTTTGTTCATTAGATTTTCATATATTTTTGAGAATGTTTCCATAAAAGCGGCCTGCTCTTCAGAGCTGATATTTCTGAAGGCTTTTTTTTCAATAGAAGCAAAATTATCTTCGACTAGATCTTTCAGACGACTGCCTTCATCTGTCATAAAGATATAAAACGTCCTGCGATTGCCCTCCAGCATGCGTCGCTCAATGAGTCCCTTTTCTTCCATGCGATTAAGTACGGAGGTGAGTGAGCCAGGCTCAATATGGCAGGCAGCGGCAATTTCTTTCTGATTGGCGCCGTTGTGATCCCGAAGATAATCCAGAACTTTAGGCTGACCGGAGGTCAGACCGGATGACTTAACCTGTTCCATGAAATTTTTCTGTATCGTGGAATGAACGGCCATGGAAAGATAATGAAAAGATAAAGATGACATAAAATAATCCTTTCTTGCGGTAAATCAAAATGAAATCATAAGATTCTGTTTCAAAATATTATAATTCAAACAATTAGAATTATAACATTCAAAGGCGAGATGTCAATAGAAAATAAAAAAAGACAAGCCGGATAGCTTGAAATTCGTAATTAACAGGTCTATAATACTAGAGCAGCTCATAGTTTGGGCTGCTTTTTGTACGCCGAATTTTAAGTCCTGTATAGCCTCGAATGAAAATACAAAGAAAATACAGATGAGATAAAGCATTTTATCTATAGAGAAGACTAACTATTAAAAGTCAAGTCTAAAATGAAAATTTTTTGAATGAATTGCAG
>ERZ857750.441-NODE-441-length-57203-cov-9.797998_pt1 | contig 57203 bp, 50 predicted proteins | sample MGYA00519915_ERZ857750 | MGnify/ENA primary metagenome ERZ857750 (study PRJEB31778, sample SAMEA3449358) | human gut metagenome | biome: human gut; feature: human-associated habitat; material: faeces | place: United Kingdom | collected 2010/2012 ...
TTGTGATAATAATCCGGTAGTAAGACGAGATTTACAGGGATATTTTTGGGAAACTATATTTGATATTATATCGGTTGGAACGGATGTTGCAGAAATTATAATTGCACCAACAGATCTATTGGCTTGGGGAAGTCTTGGACTTGACTTAGTATGTACAATTGTTCCAGGAGCTACTGGTGGTGGAAAAGCAGTTAAAGCGATTGCGAAGGCAAGTGAGGTAGGAAAAGTTTCTGATGGAGCAAAAGCAGTATATAAGGCAGCAGATAAAGCAAATGACATTCGCAAAGCAACTGGGTCTTATGAAATTATATTTGAAAGTGGAAAGAATTATGTTGGAAAAGGAGGATTTGGCAGATCAATTGCTTCAGCAGTAGGACATGCAACAAAATTTATAGATCCAGTTGTTTCAATTGAATGGAGAAGAGCAGCAAACACACAACAAGCATTTTTAGATGAATATATGAGAATGATTAAGAGAGGAATAGTTATAAGAAATAGGAATGAAATATTAGCTCAAAGCATTCAGAAGGCTTACACTTATAATCTAATTTGGAGTCCTGGAAAGACAATATATGGAAAAATGTTTTTGAGTGAACTAGGATTCAAAAAATAAATGAATATTTCAAAGAAATCAGTCACAATATTATGTGGATGGTTTCTTTGAAATACATATAAGTAATCTGATTTGGAAGGGAGATAAAAAATGAATATTTTTAACAAGCAAGAAATAACTACAGGTGATCGAATTGTTGCATATATTGATGGAAAGTGTTTTATTCGAGACGGAAGGGGAAAACCAGAAACATTAGTGGTTGAAAATTTTAGGCTGGATGATCTGATTGAGTATATAAAAAAGAAAAATGTAAAAAGTGTAAATATCTGTGGAATAGATGATTTGAGTTTTTTGTCAGAGTGCCAAAGCATAGAAAGGCTGACTCTTACGTTAATAGTAGAGCTTGACAGGTATGATACACTGATAAAAAAGAGAGAAAGTGAGTTTTATATTTGGTATGATAAAGTATATGATTATCAACAAATTTATGATCTTTTGAATTTGAAAAAGTTAGCAATTGATGATGCAGGTGCAAGAGATCAATATATGCAAATTAATTCTAAATTGAAAATTGACTTGTGTAGATTTCCGTATTTGCGAGTGTATTATGGAAAATATAAGTTTACAAAAAGCTTAGATACGAAAGTGAATATGCAAACATTAGGTCTTAGTGATTATGGAAGAGAGAATATCATAGAATTTTCTAGAATGGCAGAGTTGGACACACTATCGTTGACACATTCAAAAATAAAAAATCTCAAAGGATGTGAATTCTTTCCCAAATTGCAGTGTGTGTATCTGGGATTTAACAGAACACTCACAGATATTTCAGATCTAAAATACGCTAAGAACACGTTGCGAATGTTGGAAATTGATCATTGTGGACATATTGAGGATTTTTCTGTTTTAAATGAATTGGAAAATTTGGAGTTTTTAAGATTATTAGGTACAAATACAATTACAGATATCCAGTTTATTAAGAAATTACCTAAGTTAAAAACATTTATTTGTGATTACAAGGTAAAGGATGGAGATGTTCATCCATGTGGATTGATAAATGGATATGTATATATTCAAAATAGAAAAAATTTTAATACAAAAGAATATGGAGATGATAATTATCCTCGAACGATACCATCTAAGGAAGAAGGTATTTATGTGGGACAAGAAAATATTGAGTTGTGGCGTAGACTGTGGAGTTCTCCACAATGGCCAGAAGAAATGTGAGACTACTTAGCCATCGGGACAGGGACGGTGGCTCACAATGTGTCCCTACTGGCTCGATATGTGTCCCATAAAATATCATGATATTAAAAAAGTCTGAAAGTTCAAGAAAAGAGCTTTCAGGCTTTTTTTGTCTTTACTAGAATGTAGTCGAGTTAAAAAAGAACAAAAGTTCACAAACTTGAGCCACCAGGGACGGGGGTGCGGACGCTTTCTTGTACCTGTCCCCAGAGCAAATGCAGGGTCAGGAACCGGCAACAACATGGAGGAACAACTTACACATTTGATCATGACGGATATGGCAATCAGACAGCAGTAAAGGCTGGGGATCGCACATTAGAGCGCTACAGTTATGCACCGAACAACGGCCCACTCACAAAGATTTCCTACGGAAATGGGGATGTGCAGGAAATTCTGTATGACAAAGAGGGGCGTATCAAGTCCAGACGCTGGAATGGTCAGAGTACCGACGCCGTACGCTATGAATATGATGATTACGGTACACTGGAAAAGGAAACCGATCTAGTAAATGGACGAATTGACAAAGATCAGTATGACATGACCGGAAGACTCATACAGAGTACTACATTGGAAAAGAATACCGGGGCATCAGGTGAGCCGACTGTGGCAAACACTCATACAGTGCAGTCACTTGAGATTGGTTATGACAGTTATAATCGCGTAAATCGACTGGTGCAGAGTCTGGAGGGATCAAAGACAAAGACCGGACTGGTGTATGGTGATGCATCAAAGACACAGCGACCGGGATTATCCTATGGACTTACTGTCGATGGAACACAGAGACAAAGTTTAGCTTATGATGCGATGGCACGATGCACAAAGGAAACCGTGACACTTCCGGGTGGACAGAAGCGAGAAAACTGCTTTACTTATGGAACCCTTCGTCATCTGACCGATACGGACAGTCTTCTTTCTGCGATGTCAAATGGAACCGAGAGCTGGAGCTATGAGTATGACAATGTGGGAAACATCACAAAGATTACATCCGGTACGAAGGTCATCACCTATCAGTATGATGAACTCAATCAGCTGATTCGTGAAAACAATGGTGTACTTGGAATTACGGTGCTTTATGCCTACGATGCAGGCGGCAACATGACTTCCCGAAAGACATATGCCTATACAGAGGGAGCGGTTTCAACGGTACAGACACAGGATCTTTTTACCTATCGCACCGATGGCTGGAAGGATCAGTTACTGTCCTGGAATGGAAAGAGTTATGCTTATGATGCAGGCGGTAATCCGACTGTGCTGCGAGGAATGGCACTGACCTGGGGAGAAGGACGCCGTTTAAAAAGAATTGCTGCAACAGCAGGAGAGGTTACCTTTGCCTACGACAGTGATGGAAAGCGTGTCAAAAAGACAAGCGGTAATACAGAAACAAAGTATTACTATAATGGAAGTACACTGAGCGGTCTGGTGAGAACCACAACTGGAAACACAGGTACTACTAAGACTACGGTACAGTTTGTGTACGATGCTGAAGGCAAGCCATTCTTGCTTCGATTAAATGGAAAGACAGACTATTTCTATCTGTATAATGGTCTTGGAGATGTTGTGGGACTGGTTGACAGCAGCAATCAGGTAGTGGTAAGATACCAGTATAACAGCTGGGGCAAGGTTACTTCATCAGAAGATACCAGTGGAGTTTCTCTTGCAACATTGAATCCGTTTTGTTATCGTAAGTATGTCTACGATCCAGAGACAGGACTGTATTGTCTGGGAAGCAGATATTACGATCCGGAAGTCGGAAGATTTGTGAATGCGGATGACACGGATGTGATCTTTGCGAAGCCACAGGAGCTGTATCATAAGAATCTATATGTGTATTGTGATAATAATCCGGTAGTAAGACGAGATTTACAGGGATATTTTTGGGAAACTTTATTTGATATTGTGTCACTTGGAACGAGTGTAGTAGAGGTATGCGTTAATCCTGGTGATCCGTGGAACTGGGCTGGATTAATTGGAGATGCTATTGATCTAATTCCATTTGTGACGGGAGCTGGTGAGGCAACTCGAGCAGTTAAAACGGCAAATAAAGTGGCAGATAAAACGACTGCAGTAATAAAAATCCAGAAAGCAGTTGATTTTACACCTGAGAGTGCAAAAATTGTAAAATCTCTAGATAGAAGTAAAGGATATACAAGATCTTCACTGCGGGCAGGAACTTATATTCATAATGGGTATAAAGCAACAACTGCATTCATCGAAGAAGAAAAGGAAGTAAGACTGCTTTCTAAATTACGCCCGGATTATGTGGATAAGACCAGAAAAATAATTTATGAATTAAAGCCTATGAATAAAAGAAATGTAAAAAAGGGAATAAAACAATTAATGAGATATTGGGAGGAATTGGGAGATGAATTTGAAATGATACTAGAACTTTATTAAAAAATAGGGGGAAGCTTTTTCCCCCTTATGAAAAAAAGGTGTGAAGGAGACGCTTATGGACACTAAAAATTTTAAGAACCTCTGTGATAGACTGCTTAAAAAATATGGATTTAAAAAGAAAAAAACTATGTACTATAAAGATAGTAACGATGGAATACGATGTGGAGTATATCTTCAAAGATCTTATTACGGAAAAGTATATTATTTCAATTATTATTATTTTTTGGATAATAGTGATGTGAAAGTGTTTCCACAATATTTTGAAGCAGATGTTTATGGGAGAATTACAGTGCTATCGAAAATCAAGGATTGGGATGATAATTATCATCAAACGGCACTTATAGAGTATGAATTGTATGAAGAAAAAGAATTAGAAGAGTATTTAGAGAAAGGTATACAGGATGAAATATTGCTTCCCGTAAAAAAAGGTCGCCAAGTAATATATGATATGGTGAAAAGTGGTATATGCATTATCTATAAATTTAGAAGTAAAGAAGAGGAAGAAGTAATGCAAAAACTTTATGACTTCAAGACAGGTGAGGGTCAAAAATCATAAAGTCTAATAGCCAGAAGGGTCAGGTAAAAGTGGCTTTTTTACTGGGTACGTTGGCTATGAAGCCATGGGCGGTAAGGGTCAGAAAGCATAAAGTCTGCGGACTTGAGCCACTAGGATCACTAATCCAGTCACTGTCCCCCCCATGGTCCTGGCACCAATGGTTTGTATTGGAAGTGTAAATAAAGAAAAAAACTCCATTTCAGAAAATATGAAATGGAGTTTCTTTGAAAGGAGTAGAATATGGGAGCTTGGGGACCCGGATTATATTCAGATGATGTAACTGAAGATGTAAGAGGAATATATGTAGATAAACTTCACCGAGGAAAAAATGGAGAGCAGGCTTCAAAAGAAATGATTGCTGAATTTGAATGGGCTTGGAGTGATGAAGATGATGCTCCAGTATTTTGGTTTGCAATGGCAGATATGCAGTGGAATTATGGGCGATTACAGGAAGAAGTCAAAAAGAAGGCATTGTATTATCTTAATGATATGAAAAACCTTCAAAGATGGGAATATGAAAATCTGAAAATGTCAGAAAAAAGAAAACAGGTATTGAATGAATTGCGGAAAAAATTAAATACACTGCAGCCACCAGAGAAAAAAGTGTCGCAGTATCGTTTATATCATTGCCAATGGAAAGTAGGTGATATGTACGCGTATCAGTTAGAAGGTGAATATGCGAAAGAGCGAGGATTAAATGGTAAATATCTTTTGTTTTACAAAATCGCAGAGAGTATATGGTGGCCTGGGCATGTAATTCCTGTTGTATATATTAAATTAACAGAAAATAATGAAATACCGAAAACAAGAGAAGAATTAGAAAAACTTGAATATATTCAGGCATCGGTTTTAAATAGCAATGATTTTTCGGATAAATTTATTATTGATGCGTATGGTAAGTGGAAAAATCGAGATTTTGAAGCCGATGAGTATGGATATTTATCAATATACCGATTTCAACTGATCAGTACGTCAAAAAAGAGCATTCCTAAGAAATTAAGTTATATTGGAAATTTTTTGAATTTGACTCCGCCTGATAAGGAATTTATCATGGAAATTAAGGAAAATATAAGACCCATAGATTGGAAGAAGGTAGAAGAAGATGTTTTAACGAAGTATTTTTTATATAATAAAAGAGAGTCTGTAATTTATGGCTCTCTTGACAGATAGCACAAAGGACGCAGTGCTAGGCAGTGCGTCCAGCTAAGGGTGCGAGCCATGGTGCCAGGGACGGTGGCTCACAATGTGTCCCTACTGGCTCGATATGTGTCCCCTAAAATATCAAAATTGTAAGAGTGCCTGGTACCAATGTGTTGTAAGAAAAAATAACAAATTTTCTAGTACCTTATACATAATAGGTGCTAGAAAATTTGTTCTGTGTAGAGCATTAATAAAGAAGGAAGTGGCTATATGAAAAAGTTTTCGACAGAGGAAATAACAAATATTATAAGTAATGAAACAAATATCTGGGAACAATTCAAACAAAATATGAAGAGGTGGGAGAAAAAACTAGAAGTATATGGAATCAATATAAAACTAGAACAATATTGGGAAAATAATATATATGATCCAGATGAAATATTTAACGAAAGAGTTGAGTTTCGAGCAGGATATCAATACTATTGTAGTTTTGTCTTGTTAAAGGATGGAAAAGAAATTGATAGTGAAAAGGTATATATGGGAGGAGAGTATATGTTTGTAGGAATACAAAATAAATGTATCTTTCCAAGATTATCAAAAAAATTTTGTGATTTTAATAAGCTTTCACTGTATCTAACAATGTATACAATGGAAGAGGGAAAAATATGGATTGAGGATGATATGAAAGAAATATTAAAAATTATAAAAGAAGGAAAATATTATATTGGTACAGAAAATAGAGAAGAAGACTAATGTACTAGCCAGCATATTTTTGACACAATTTTACAAAAAATTAGGTTCTGGCATTATTAAAAATAATACCTGCTTTGATGATATCTTTGATATCATCTCAGGAATTGCTGGATAGGCTTATGTCGACGGGAAGGAGAAGTAAGGGTCAGGAAGCATAAAGTCTGCGGACTTGAGCCACGAGGGACACTAATTCAGCCATCGTTCCTGTCCCCATGGTCTTCCACAATTAAACCAAGGCGTTTAAACAATTCTTAGTGCACGGATTCAAGATGCCACTCATTTGTGCTTGAAAAGGCAGAACTTACACTGATTAGAATGCTGTCTTAAAACGAGAAAGGTTTCTACAACTCCTCCTCCCGTGCTTTGTAGTATAGCTTCTTGAAACTATTATTGCACAGTGTAGGGGAAAGTGAAATCTTTCATCACTATTTGTGCCGCCGCAAAGCGGCGGAATGGAGATTAGAATGAAAATTGTATATAAATTGACTGATGATATATGTATCGGAAAAATATATATAGATGAAGATACATCAGTACTATTTGATTCTGAAAGATTGCAAACAGAAGAATTAGGTTTTACTTTGTCTTTAGGAAATAGTTTACGATTTATGATCGAGGCATCATATAAAACAGGAAGGCTTTATTGTATGACTTGTTTTTTACAAGGCATCAAGGTAAAAATGATACAAATCAAAAATATTCAAAGCCATAGAGGACAGGTTTTTTTGAAAGATGAAGATAGAACAAAATATTCAGGTAGTGTTTATAAGCCATATAAAGAAGTATGCTACTATGATGAACAGAACAGCTTTATATGTTATGGCGATTATTATTCTGAGTATTGTTTAGTGGAGATAGCAACAGATACATACATTGGGATATGTGATGATCGTATTGTTGTAGTTATTTTAAAAATCTCAGGAATAAAAGAAAAAATACAGATAAAAAATAATTGTTTAATTGGCTGCAACTAAAAAATAAAAATGGGAACGCAGTGCCTGGCATAAATGGTTCATTGTTAGAATGCAGTCGAGTCGGGGAAAAAAATTCGCGAGCTTGAGCACCAGGGACCAGGGACACTAATCAAGCCACCGTACCTATCACATATGGTTTTTTGAAATTTCTACGACAATTTTCAATAAGAATTTTCATAAATATTCATTTTACTGAAATTTCTTTTGCTCTGCATTTTCATAATAAGTTGATTTCCTGAAATTTTTATGTTAAAATAGACCTAGAAATTTCAATTTCCGTTTTCCGGAGGAAAGGAAAAAATTATGACAAACCGAGCAGGAACATTCGTGAGTAATCTGTCAGGCGAAATGGCTTATGAATCCTTTCGGCCAGCCCCGCTTCCACCGAATCCTCCTATTGAGGTATCTGGTGAGCTCCTCACGAAACTTATTGATGCAAACAAAAAAATAGCAACACTTGAAGGATTATCCTCCCGTATACCAAACATGGAACTTTTTATTTCCATGTACGTCCGTAAAGAAGCACTTCTTTCCTCACAGATTGAAGGCACACAGTGCACTCTTGAGGATATCTTGAATCCTCTGATTGAAGACAACACAAATCGGGATGTCTCCGATGTTGTGAACTATATCCGTGCGAATGAATTTGCTCTTGAGCGGCTAAAAACGCTACCTTTGTGCAATCGTCTGATCAAAGAAACTCATGCAGTTCTTTTGGAAAGCGTACGAGGACAGGAAAAAAATCCTGGCGAATTCCGCTATTCACAAAACTGGATTGGCGGTCAGGGAAGTACTCTCAAAAACGCTCGTTATATTCCGCCAAATCCGGAAGATATGCTAACAGCCATGTCCGACCTCGAAAAATATATCAATAGTGATGATCCTCTTGACCCGTTGATTCAGGCCGCTTTGATCCACTATCAGTTTGAAACCACGCACCCCTTCCTTGACGGTAATGGACGTGTTGGACGACTTCTTATTACGCTCTTCTTAATGGAAAAAGGCATTCTGTCTACTCCAGCACTTTATATTTCTTATTACCTCAAGATGAACCGTATCGAATACTATGACCGTATGACACAGGTACGACGTACTGGTGATTATGAACAGTGGATTTCATTTTTCCTTCAGGCATTTGCAGATTCTGCGGAGGATGCAATTCATACAATCGATCTACTTACTGCACTACATGATAAAAGTACAAAATTATTTGACACTCTTACAAAAAGGCAGCGTACTAGCGTTCTTAAAGTGTTTTCTTATTTAGAATCCAATCCGATCATTGATATTCAGAAAACCGCTGCGACTCTTGACATGTCATATAACACTGTGGCGAAGGTGGTTTCTATTTTGGTTGATTATGGAATCTTGAAGCAAACAGACAAATTTGGAAAAGCCAAAATATATTCTTATACCGAATACCTCGATATTCTTCGTAAAGATACCTACTGACTCACCCTAGGGGCAATCCCCCAATGGTTCTACTTGATAAAAGAGAAAAGCTATAGTAACATAATGGTATCAAAAATAGTCAAAAAGTGGTTAGAAGAACATTAAAATTAGGAAGCGAGGTGACTTTTTTGAAAGTCGAAGAGATTATACAGGCAGTAATAAAAATATGTAATGAATTTCAAGCAAAAGAAGTGGTTCTATACGGTTCAAGAGCGAAAGGGACAGCAAGAGAACGCAGTGATATTGATATAGCGGTATCTGGAGTTAATGATTTTGATTTATTAGTGGAGAAAATAGAGGATCTTCCGACACTTTATAGTGTGGATGTGTTGAATATGGATACATGTAGAAATGAATTGTTGATGGAGGATGTTAGAAAGTATGGACGAAAAATTTTATAGGAGATTTTTATCATTTTGTAAATCATTAGATGCACTGGCAGAGGCGAGACAACGAGATCTTACAGATTCATTTGTGTTGAGTGGAACTAGTGCAAAATTCAGTATTACATTTGATTTGGCATGGAAGGTCATGAAGGATATATTGATACAATACTATGCGATTACTGGTTTTGTATCTGGTTCGCCAAGAGAAGTACTTAGAGAAGCATTCAAGGCAAATTTAATTTCAGATGAAGCATGGATGGACATGTTAAAAGTAAGAAATGAATTAACACATGACTATGATTGTGAGATAGTAAAAACACACTGTAATACAATTGTAGAAAAATATATTGATTTGTTTTATGATTTTGAAAAGGTGGTAAAGCAATTAGAAATGTGAGTGTGCCATATGGGACAGGTACAATGACTCAATTAGTGCCTCAGGTGGTACAGGGAGTAGAGGGACAGGGCGGTGGTTTATTTATTGTCCCCCTGGCTTAGACCGGAAAATAACAAAAAACGAACAATAAATTAGTAACAAAAAGGGTGTCGCGCTTGAACCAGTTTGCAGTGTGTTCAAAGGCGGCACCCTATAAATGTTCTATATCATTTTCACAATATGTTCGCATCAGATTCTCTCACCAAAGCTTACATAATATTCCTTAAAAAATTCGCTGACCTTATCTAAAATCTTCTTCATAATAAATACCTCTCTTTCTTTCATTAACTCTATACTAGTGAAGTAATGAGTTGGTTCTTTTTTGGAGACCGGCCGGATCTCTTCTTGATGGTTTTATAGTAGCACACGGCAATGAAAATGTGAAATACATATAATAAATGTATAACAATACTCTATAGGTATTGCAACGAGGTGGCTATACATGCTATCATGTAAAATATCATATTAAGGAATTTTCATCAAGGAATTCCCATCAAAGCAAATTTGTTTGGAAAGGCAGGTGATTCGATGGAGCTTCGTCATATTCGGTATTTTAAGGCAGTGGCAGAGGAGAAGAATTTTACCAGAGCAGCTGAAAAACTTGCGATTGCCCAACCACCGCTCAGCCGTCAGATTCAGGATTTAGAGGAGGAGCTTGGCACAAAATTATTTGAGCGCTCACCGCACAAGGTAAAACTCACGGAAGAAGGAGAATTGTTTTTGCAGTACGCATCGCAGATTCTTGATCTGGTGAACCGTTCTGAGGAAGAAGTGAGAATCCGAAAAGAGGGCTTACAGGGAACACTTTACATTGCCTCAGTTGAGGGATGTGGTCCTCATCTTTTTGCACATTGGATTTCAGAGTTTCAGAAGATGCATCCGCATGTGCAGTATATTTTGTGGAATGGAAATACAGATGATGTAAATAATCGTGTCACGAAGGGCTTATGCGAGGTGGCGATGATCACGGCGCCATTTAACACGGAGGAGTTTCATGTGTTAGAGGTATACGAGGAGCCGTGGGTGGCGATGATTCCGAAAGGTCATCCGCTTTATTCAGAGACAAATGAACCGATCAATCCGAATGAACTGCTTCCATATGATCTTTTAATCCCGTCACGCGAGTCGCGTCAGGGTGAGATTCATGGATGGTTTTCAGATCCGCAGAGTATGCCTATTATTCGCGGCAGAGTGGCGCATATGATGAATGCCTATGAACTCAGCAAAAATGGAGTTGGAATTGCGATTTATCCAGAGTCGATATCGTCACTTGTACGAGACAGCGAGGTCTGTATTAGACAAATCAATCACCCAGACGCGAAGGCATTTTATGCGCTGATCTGGAAAAAGGATCGTACCTTGTCCCATGCGGCAGAGGCATTTATTGAGTTTATTAAGAAGAATAAGGAGGGTGTTCAATGAGATTAGAGCAGGGAAAGCTTTGCTTATGTATTAGAAAGGCAGAGCAGTCATTTAAACAACTGTTTTCACAAAAACGTGCATTTTCTGAGCATATGGAAAAATGGCAGGATGATGATCTATATGATATGTATGATCACAACCAGTTTGTGCCATTATTAGATGATCCAACAGGCAAAGAACTAGAGCAGGCAATTGCATACCAGCGCCAACTCGGCAGAGGCTTTCTAAAGATCGATACAAGAGAAAAGTTAGATGAGGCTCTGATCAAATGTTTTTCTTTGGAAGAATGCTGCACAGAAACAATGCTTCTTAGAAATAAGAAAGAAAATATGGCAAGATGGAAGGACAACCCTGACGTAATAATATATGACAGTGCTTCCGGTGATGTATTAGCCGATTTGCTTAAAATTGATATCGAAACTTTTGCTTCAGACTACGGCGAAGACTTTATCAGAAGACGTGATGCGCGTTACGTAAAAAAGGCGATGGAGATACCGGGGTTTCATTATTATGTGGCATATCTGGATGGAAAACCGGCAGGTGCCTGCTATGCATATGCGATAGATGGCTATGTGGTGATGGATGCTCTTGTTGTAAGGGAAGCATTTCGCAAGCGTTACGTGGCAACCACACTTATGAAACACACTGCATCTCAGTTTAAGGAAGAAATGTTCCTGCATGCAGATGCAGACGATACACCGAAAGAAATGTATAGAAAAATGGGATTTGAGACGGTTGATGAACTGTATGAATATTTGAAAATGTGGTAATTGTGAGTTATTATGTTATGTAGTGGGTGCCGACAAAGTCATTCATCGAGGTGCCCTTGCGATAAACTTGCTTGTAATACAAAAAAGCCGGGGGACAGGGCCCCCTGGCTTGGTTTTCAGTTCCCTTCGTCCCACCAATTTGACAAATTTTCATGCAAGCATGGAATTTGTCAAATCTAGTGTGACGTGTGAACTGATTTAGCAAATCTCAGCGCCAGCTGGCATTTTCTTTTCTGGTGTCATCAGTGCAAGATTTCCATCTGCATCCTCTGCACATAACAGCATACCTTCAGATAAAACACCTGCAAGCTTTGCCGGCTTTAAGTTTACAAGAACCATAACCTTCTTGCCAACCATTTCTTCTGGTGTGTAGTGAGCTTTGATACCGGAAACAATCTGCTTTACCTGAGATCCTATCTTTACCTGAGAGCACAGAAGCTTTTTGGACTTCTTTACTGCCTCGCAGGAGATAATCTCACCTACCTGGAACTGCATTTTTGAGAAATCTTCGTATGTGATTTCTTCCTTTGGCTCGATGTCGATAACATCCTCATCTTCTTTTTCATCTTCAGCAGTTTCTTCGGAAGCGTCCTTGACAGCAGCCTTCTTGGACTCCATAAGTGCATTAACTTCTTCCATCATCTTTTCTGCATCAACACGTGCAAAAAGAATCTGTGGCTGATCTGTTACCTTATTTCCAGATGGGTAGGTGCCCATTGTGGAAACCTGATCCATTGTGCGAAGCGGTGCATTTAAGGAATCAGCAATCTTCTTTGCAGTCTCTGGCATGAATGGCTCAAGTAAGGAAGCACCGATTAAGATGCTGTCGATCAAGTTGTACATAACAGTAGACAGACGCTCTTTCTTTGATTCATCCTTTGCCAGTACCCACGGAGCTGTCTCATCAATATACTTGTTGCAGCGCTTGAACAGAGTAAAGATATCTGTAATTGCATCAGCAACGCGAAGCTTATCCATGCGGGCTGTAACTTTAGAAGCGGTGGAGGTAACAACCTCAAATAAGGATTCATCAACAGGATCGCTTACGCCATAGTTTACGGCAACACCGCCAAAATACTTATTTGTCATAGAAATGGTACGATTTACAAGATTACCAAGTGTATTTGCAAGGTCAGAGTTCATACGCTCAATCATCAGATCCCAAGAGATTACACCATCGTTTTCAAATGGCATCTCATGGAGAACAAAATAACGAACAGCATCAACACCAAAGAAATGAACAAGCTCGTCTGCATAGATTACATTTCCCTTTGACTTACTCATCTTGCCATCGCCCTGAAGCAGCCACGGATGACCAAATACCTGCTTTGGAAGCGGCAGATCAAGAGCCATCAGCATGATCGGCCAGTAGATGGTGTGGAAACGAAGAATATCCTTTCCAATCAAATGAAGGTCAGCCGGCCAATACTTTTCAAACATCGGATCGCTGTTTCCGTCAAGATCAAAGCCAAGTCCAGTGATATAGTTGCTAAGTGCATCAATCCATACGTAAACAACATGCTTTGGATCGAAGTCTACCGGAATGCCCCACTTAAAGGAGGTACGGGAAACGCACAGATCCTGAAGTCCCGGAAGAAGGAAATTGTTCATCATCTCATTCTTTCTGGATTCTGGCTGGATGAAATCTGGATGCTCATTAATATAAGAAATAAGCTTATCTGCATACTTGCTCATACGGAAGAAATAAGCTTCTTCCTTAGCTGGTGTACATGGGCGTCCGCAGTCCGGGCATTTGCCGTCAACTAACTGAGAAGCTGTGAAGAAGGATTCACACGGAGTACAGTACATACCTTCGTACTCACTCTTGTAAATATCACCCTTGTCATAAAGCTTCTTAAAGATCTTCTGAACTTGCTTTTCATGGTAGTCGTCAGTAGTACGGATAAATTTATCATAGGATGTGTTCATCAGGTCAAAGGTCTTCTTGATCTCGCCTGCCACCTCATCAACAAACTGCTTTGGTGTTTTTCCAGCCTCAGCAGCTTTCAACTCGATCTTCTGACCATGCTCATCCGTACCTGTCTGAAAGCGCACATCATAGCCCTGCATTCGCTTGAATCTGGCAATGGAATCTGCCAGCACGATCTCGTAGGTGTTTCCAATGTGCGGCTTGCCGGAAGTGTAAGCAATGGCCGTGGTGATGTAATACGGTTTCTTCATGGTGTTTTTCTCACTTTCTGCCGCAAAAGCGGTCTGTTTTTTCACAGTGATGCTATTTGTACAGCCCGAATTTACAAAGGGCTGGAAAATGCAGCACAGATATAATTTATGATACCACCAGGAACGAAAGATTGCAAGAAAAACGTGAGAAAAGCAATTGTCTGTATTGAAAAATCATGCTATACTGTGATTATAGGTTACTGTGTCGCTTTGTGTCAGGTAAAAGCAGCACAGTAAAGAATTTAGAAAAAGAGAAAGGCTGGATTGTTGTATGAATTCAGAAGATAGAAAAAGGATTAGAAAGCAGAAGCACAGAATCATGATGATGCGTTTGTGGCTGCCAGTTGTAATGGTAGTAGTCTTGGTTGCCGGATTGACAGCAGGCGGTATTGCGATGTCATTAGGCCAGACAAAGAGCGTGGCAGAGCAGGGCACAAAGGAAGTTGGAACGAAAGAAAATGAAACAAAAGGAACTTCTAATGAGCCAAAGGAAACAGGTGATGTAAATGGTGAAGCACAGACTGGTGAGCAGGCAGATGCAGACAAACAGCAGTCAGAAGAGGCTCAGACTGGAGCAGAAAGTGATAATTCTCAGGCTGGCAATGAGGATGATGACAGCAATCATGCGATAGAGCAGTCTGACTTTGATGAATTTATCACCAATCTGAATGAGGCTGTAGCACAAAACAGCAATTATTTAAAGCGTGAGAGTGAGAATCTTACAAGAACACTTGCGGAGCTGCAGACGTATGACAGAACACATCTGACAGATGTACAGGCAAAGACATATGATGCATTGCTTGACGCGTTGAATGTTGAGATGGATGGTGAGCAGTATGACAGTGTGGCAGCGGCCGCTGCTGATGCTGCACTTTGCAGTGTTGAGGGCGGTGTTGATTACTACAATTATCTGCTGCAAAAGTATAGTGGTGTAGATGGAGCCTGGGGCGATTTCCGTGAGACATTGGCAAATGAAGCAAACGGTAATTATCAGGTTATGAATGACTTAATGGGTGTTGATTCAACGCTTCAGGTAGGCGCAGCAAGCTTTACAAAGCAGGCACCTGATGATGCATACGCATATGATACAGTCAGCGCATCTTCAAGCGCGCTTAAGAAAAATCTTGTATGCAATGGCTTTGTAAATGGTTGGACTGAGTTCGGTATTATTCGAGCTTATTTAAATGATGATCGATTAGATGATAATTTAAGAAATTACCTGATTGCGTCGACGAGAATGACGTATGCACTGTATGGTGTTGCTGATATTTCAGTACATGCAGGCGGCTGGGGTGAAGCAGAGGTAACAGATCTTTGCACAACTTATTTTGGAGAAGCAGGCGGAAGCAGCTATGGTTCTAGTGTGTATCAGATGGTTTTAAAGAATCCTGGAAAATATGCAGCTGCAGCGATTGACTATTTGCAGATCACAGAGCTTGAGTCAACAATGGCTGCTAATCAGGGTGAAAACTATAGTGAAGCTAATCTGTTAGACCTTCTCTTTAATCAGGGACCGGCAAACTTTAGAGTATTAAGAAGCTGGATTGGATTATAAAAAACAAGACTAGGGACAAGACCAGGGGGACAGGTACGCGTGGCATTAAGCCATCGTACCTGTCCCCCTGGTCTTTATTTACACTACTTTTTTGTATTTACTCCTGTAGTGAACTGGAGACATGCCATAATATTTCTTGAAAAGCTTACTAAAATAGTAAACATCATCGTAGCCAACGCTGTTTGAGATGGCTTTTATGCTTTGTCCGTTATCAGATTCAAGCTGAATGCGGGCGCGCTCTAAGCGCATTTTAATCAGATAGTTGATTGGAGCTTCACCAGTCTCTTCTTTGAAAATTTTTGATATGTAAGCAGAGCTTAAATACATATTCCGGGCAATCAGATCAAGTGAAATCTTTTCAGCATAATGACTGCTCAGATATTGGCGGATCTCGCTCACCACATATGTTTTATGGTGTGTCTCAAAAGTGACAGGAGAACAGCTTTGTTTTGGCGGAACAGTGATCTGACGGATGATTGTCATAAGAAGCTGTGTCAAATATGCCTTTTGCATAAAGTATTGACCGACCTGATTGCTGTAGCGTTCAGATATCATACGAAGACACAGATTTGTGATATCCTGACGGACAAGACCGTCCGTGTGAAGCACAGATGAGCCGCCAGGAAAATCAAGACAGTTTGGTTCCATTCCCTTAAAGTGGAAGTTTGAAAATGAAGTAAAGAATAAAATTGCAGGATTATCATGCACTGTCGGCAGTGTACGGTGCGGTATGTGCGAAGGTACACAGACAATATCACCGGCTGTAAGTGGAGTGGTAGTTCCATCCATCCAGATTGCCAGATCACCAGATAACACTATAAAGAGTTCGGGTGCATCATGCGTATGAGAAAAATTCGATTCTGTCACCGTGCGCTTACCGGCGAAATATAAAGTTGGATTTAAGTCAGAGTAAGTAATGTCGTACGTATCACACACAGTAAAGTAAACCTCCTTAAAAATAAAAATGCCTAAAATGATAAAGCTTGATTTGATTATTATACATCAATTTTCAAGAAAAGTACATTTTATTTTAAAAATATTAGAGTAACATGAAAGAACGGTATTACAGTTCACTGGACACCCATTCGCAAAACCGCACGTTCCGTGCGTCGTTGCTGACCGCAAACAAGTTTGCGCGCAACTTTGTTTTGTTCATGAACGGGCGTCCACTTCGTCCTGCTGATCTGTCAAATTTCTATGCAAGCATGAAATTTGTCCAGATCTAGCATGACGCGCGAACTGTAAAAACTACAAAAAGGAGGAGAGAAATATGGGATACATACGCTGGTTTTTATCTTTTTTAAAAAAATACCGCGTAAGAATGATCGTGGGCTTGATCTTAGTGTTTATCACATCACTGCTTGTTTTGATCAACCCACAGATTTCTGGTATGATTGTGGATGAAGTTATTGAGGGACAGCATTATGAAAAGCTTGGTATTTTGCTGCTTATTATGATTGGAGTGACGCTTGTTCGATCGCTGCTGCGCTTCGCATTTTTAATGTGTTTTGAGTCATCCAGTCAGGGACTTGTCTACGACATGAGGGAAGAAGCATATCGTAAGCTGATGAAGGAAGATTTTAACTTCTTCAACAAAAACCGCACAGGAGATCTTATGTCCAGACAGACAGGAGATATGGATGCAGTGCGTCACATGGTTTCTCATGTTATTTATTTTAGCTTTGAGAATATCCTTGTATTTTTGATGGCACTTGTGATGATCTTTTCTGTTAATGTTAAAATGGCACTTTGTATGCTGATTGTACTTCCGTTTACATTGGCAGTGACACTGAGCCAGAGACGTCATATTAAGCCGGCCTTTGACAGGGTGCGTGACTGTTTCTCTAGTTTGAATGCATTTGCACAGGAGACAATCGCAGGAAACCGTGTTGTAAAGGCATTTGCAAAGGAAGATTATGAGCTTGAAAAGTTCGACCGCGAGAATGATGGATATCGTGATGCACAGTTAAATGCCGCATTGATCTGGATGAAATATATTCCGATGTTTGAGATTCTTTCTCAGTGTCTGACTATTATCCTTATGATCATGGGTGGTTTTATGGTAATTGACGGAGAGATGACTATAGGAAACATGGTAACTGTTAACGGTTATTTATGGATGCTTAACAGTCCGCTTCGTCAGGCAGGATGGATCATCAATGATTTGCAGCGCTTTCTTACCGCAATTGAAAAAATCTATAAGGTTTATACAACTGAGCCAGATATCAAGCAGCCAGAGCATGTTGTAGAAAAAAGAAAGCTAAAGGGCAGTGTTACCTTTGATCATGTAAATTATTATACAAATGATGATACTGTGTTAAAGGATATCAGCTTTCATGTAGAGCCAGGCCAGACCGTTGGTATCATCGGTGCGACTGGTTCTGGAAAGTCATCACTTGTCAATTTGATTTGCCGTTTTTATGATGTTAATCAGGGACGTGTGCTTGTTGATGATATTGATGTTAGAAATTTGAATCTCCAGACGCTTCGCGGAAATATCGGAATTGCGATGCAGGATGTCTTTTTGTTCTCAGATACAATTGAGGGAAATATCGCTTATGGAAATCCAGACTGTACGTTTGAGCAGGTGCAGGCAGCTGCAAAGATTGCAAATGCTGACGAATTTATCAGGGAGATGCCAGAAGGATATGATACAATTATTGGTGAGCGCGGCGTTGGTCTGTCAGGCGGACAGAAACAGCGAATTTCGCTTGCACGCGCAATTTTAAAGGATCCGTCAATAATTATTCTTGATGATACAACCTCTGCAATTGATATGGAAACGGAGAGCATGATTCAGAATGAATTAAAGAAAATCTCGGATGAGCGCACTGTATTTATCATTGCTCATCGTATATCTTCTATTATACATGCAGATCAGATTCTTGTACTTGATAATGGCCGCCTTGTCGAGAGAGGAACACATGAACAGTTGCTTGCTAAAAAGGGCTATTATTCAACTGTATTTCATCATCAATATGGTGAGTTTGACCGCTTTAAGAAGGTTCGCGCAGAAAAGGGAAGGGGTGAGGCATAATGGCACGAAATAAATATGACGTGGATGAGACACTCGAAACTAAATTTGACATGAAGCAGATTAAGCGATTATTTAGTTATGTAGGCCGTTATAGAAAAAAGCTGATTATGACAATAATGCTGATGTTGTTTTCATCTGCACTTGGCATGGTTATTCCTGTGCTGATGCAGCGCGTAATGGATATTTACATTCCAAATCATGACAAAAAGGGAATCCTTTTGATGGCGGCACTTGCAGCTTTGATAATTCTGGCAACAGCTTATATTCTTCGCATAAAGATTAAGTGGACATCTCAGATTGGTCAGGGCATAATTCATGAGTTAAGAAGAGAATTGTTTATTCATCTGGAGGAGCTGCCATTTTCTTATTATGACAGCCGTCCGCATGGAAAGATTCAGGTGCGTATTGTCAACTATGTAAACAATATAAGTGATCTTCTGTCAAATGGTATTGTAAATACAATAACAGACTGCTGCTCACTGTTTTTTATCTTAGGTTTTATGTTTTATTATAGCGTACCGCTTACTTTAATTTGTATGTGCGGTCTTCCTATTCTTCTTGCAATCGTGCTTTTTGTAAAGAAAAAGCAGCGCCGCGGATGGCAGCTTGCAAGCAATAAGCAGTCAAATTTGAATGCCTATATTGCAGAGAGCATCAATGGTGTGCGTGTTACACAGGCATTTGTAAGAGAAGATAAGAATCTTGGCATATTCAATAATTTAAGCGGAAGCTATCGAAAGGCATGGATGAGCGTTATCAAGTATAACTTTATGATTGGACCGACTGTTCAGTTTATATCAATCCTTGCGACGGCAGCTGTATATTGGGTTGGTATTCACTGGATTATGGGCGGAAATGATATAATTAGTGTCGGTGCTCTGACGGCACTTACAATTTATATCAGCCAGTTCTGGAATCCGATCAATACTCTGGCTTCCTTTTATAATTCACTCTTGACAGCAATCTCATATCTGGAGCGTATTTTTGAGACTATTGATGAGCCAGTTAATGTAAAGGACGCTCCTGGCGCCGTGGAAATGCCGCCGATTAAGGGTGAGGTAGAGTTTTCTCATGTTGTATTTTCTTATGAGCCAGGTGTACGTATCTTAAATGATGTAAATTTTAAGGCAAACGTAGGAGACAGTTTTGCAATCGTAGGTCCGACAGGAGCAGGAAAATCAACAATTGTAAATCTGATCAGCCGCTTCTACAATATCGATTCTGGAAAGATTTTAATTGATGGAATTGATATTAACAGTGTGACGATCAAATCACTGAGAAAACAGATGGGCGTTATGATGCAGGACAGCTTTATTTTCTCAGGAACAATAATGGATAACATCCGCTATGGAAACAGGGAAGCAAGCGATGAAGATGTAATCAGAGCAGCGAAGACAGTTTGTGCGCATGACTTTATTATGAGTATGGAAAATGGCTACCAGACTCAGGTAAATGAGCGCGGAAGCCGTCTGTCGGCAGGACAAAGACAGCTTATTTCCTTCGCGAGAGCGCTGCTTGCCGATCCTAAGATTTTGATTCTCGATGAGGCAACATCGAGCATAGATACAGAGACAGAGTTACTTTTACAGCAGGGTCTTCAGGAATTATTAAAGGGCAGAACTTCCTTTATCATTGCCCATCGTCTGTCAACTATTAAAAGCTCAAGCTGTATCATGTATATTGACCAGGGAAATATCTTGGAGAAGGGTACGCATGATGAGCTGATGGCAAAGGATGGCTATTATAAGGAATTGTATATGAGTCAATATGCGTTTTTGGAAAAAATGTGATATCATACTTTGGTATGATTTACATTTTTTAGAAGTTCTCTATAATGAAAAGTACAGTAAAAACAAAAAATAACTAGTACTAGTTAATTTGATTGGAGGATTTCTTTATGAAGATGAGAAGAACGTTAGCAGCGATGATGAGTGGTATCCTTGCGATGAGCCCGGCAGGTGTAATCTTTGCAGACGAGGCAGCACAGACACCTGTAACTTATGGAGATATGATTTCATTTTCTCTTACACAGGATGGAGAAACGCTGAGTGCTGATATCACAGCTGTTTATAATGAAAGTGGAGACAGCTCTTTTTCTGTATCAGTGACTCTCCCAGCATCAATGATGGGCACAGAAGAACCTGTTGTTTATGGTTTTGATGATGTGCTTCGTGTATGTGGTGAGGATGTTTATTTAAATGTAGAAGAGATTGTAAACATATATAGTGAGCTTACAGCAGATGACAGTATGACTGAGCTGCTTTCTATGGTAGGAATTACAGAGTCTTGGATTGAAATACCTGCTCCGACAGCATCAGATGATGGTTAGCTTGATACAATTTTGACAGCAATTACTGATAATCTGGCAGATTTAGAGACTGTTGAAACTGATACTGGTGTCCAGATCGCAATCAACAATGATACTCTTCTTACAATCGCTCAGAGTATTGATGAGGCAATGGCATCTGTAGAAGGAACAGATGGTGAATCCGCAGAAGAAGACATAGAAGGACTTGAATTTGTTTCTGATTACATACTGGCAGCAGCAGAGGGATTTAGAGAAGCTGATCCTGAGCTTTCAGAGGAAGATAGTGTTGCACTTGTTTCTGAACTGGTAGATGCGTTACTTGCTGGTGTTGAGGAAGAGTTTTCTATGGGATCAGATGAGTCTTCTGATATTTCATTTGCTGAGCTTCTTTCATCAGCATTAGAGTATGCTGCTTTTGAGGGTACACTTTCTATTGATTCCGCAGATGGCGTATCTGCAGTACTGCTTGATCTTTCAGCAACAGCAGAAGGTGAGGATGCAATTGGTGTTCAGCTTGGTATTGCTTCCATTACTGATGGAGAATTTGCTGAGTTTACATCACCTGAAAGCTTTGTATCACTTCGCGATGTTGTGAAAAATGTTGCTTCGCTGTACTACACCAGCATTGCATCTTATGAGGAGCCTTCCGAGGAAATTTCTACTGAGCTTGCAGATTAATTACGCTGGTTTCCCATATTTGACACACACCCAGGAGGCTGATTCGCGAAAGTGGATCAGCCTTTTTGTCATTTTTAATACTTTAGGATGATTTACTTTTTTTATAAAAACGATATAATTTAAATTAAAGTTGGCTATAAAAACCGTAACTATTAACTAAAAAGAGAGGAGGATTCTGTGGATAGATATGTGATTATAAAAAAGACAATAAAAACTAAATTTGATGAGTTTATGGATCATGGACGCATTTTGTACTTTGGTGCACCATGTGGATTTGGAAAAACCACGGTGGCTTTTGAACTTCTGCGCGGAAAAAAATTTGAACTGATAAGTGGCTTGGAGTCAGAAGGAATGCTGCCAGAGATCAAATTAAATTGCGATATTGTGATGATTGATGATCTTCAGCAATTTCAGGAGAATGAGGATCTACAAAAATTAAATGAATTAATTCGTGATAATCCGCAGAAAAAATTTGTGCTGCTGTCGCGTGGTTCTGTGCCAGGTGTGCTTAGGGCGTTTCAGTATACTGGTGATATGATTGTTATTGACGCGAGAGATCTTTTGTTTGACAGAGATGATATTAGACAATTGTTTTTGGGATATAATATTAAGCTGACAGACAGTGAAATTAATGAAATCCTTAAAGAGTCAATTGGACATCCTTTAGGCATTGTTGTTACACTTCAATGTATGAATCGTGCGGATAGTCAGCGTGCATTTGATTCGGATATTGTAAAGGAAGCGTATCATGAGGTGTTTCTTTATTTTGAAGCAGCAATTTACCATCGCTTTGATTTGCCAATACGCCGTCTCCTGCTTGAATTGGCGTCGTTTGATAATTTTGATTATGAGCTTGCGAGAATGGTCAGCGGTGATCCGAATACAAGTGAACTGTTAGACTGGATTCAGAAAAATACAACAATGCTTCTTTATGATGGGATTCGTCAATTTCGTTTTTGGCCGCAATTTCGTGATTTTCTTTTATGGGAGCTTGAGCGCAAATATAGTTCGCAAAAGAAAAATGCAGTGCTTGTGAGAGGCGGCATGTATTACGAGTTGAAGGGAGATTATGAAAAGGCGCTTGATTGTTATAGCAGAGGAAAAGATCACTCAAAGGTGTCGGAAATTTTGATTCGAAACGGAGAGAGTCATCCTGGAATGGGACATTACAGTGAGATGGAAAAATATTACCGCAGTTTGCCTGAGTCAGAAATCTTAGAATCACCGTCACTCATGCAGGGAATGAGTATGCTTTGCGCGCTGAATACAGATTATGAGAATTCGGAGCGCTGGTATCATGAGCTGGAACAATTTGCAGCAAAGTGTAAAAAGCAGGATGCTGTGCTTCGTCAGATCAAAAGTCGAATTGCATGGCTGGATATTTCACTTCCTCAGAGAAAAACTGACAAAATGATTCAGATTATTCCATCTGTATTTAGATTGATTACTAATAGAGAAGTGAAACTTCCGCCATTTTCAGTGACAAGCACGCTTCCAAGTATTATGAATGGAGGTAAGGATTTTTCACCGTGGAGCAAAATAGATGATCTTCTTTATCAGACAATGCGCATTCCAGTAGAGGCTGTTTTGGGAAAGGACGGAGTAGGTCTGGCAGACTGTGCAATTGCAGAGAGTAAATTTGAAAAGGGCGAGGATATTTCTGGGCGTATTCTTTTGCTTGTTTCTCAGCTTGGAGAGGTACAAAAAAAGGGAACGTCGGATATTGAGTTTGCAATTGTTGGTTTATTGGCGCGCAGCCAGATTGCATTAGGACGTGCAGAGGATGCGCTTCGGACAGTACAGATGATTCGAGAGCGTTTTGAGGAAAATGGTCATACGCGTTTCTTCCATAATATAGATGCAGTACTCTGCCGTATTTGGCTTCATATGGATGATCTCGAGCGTGTACAGGTGTGGTATCGGGAGAAGGCACCAAAAGATCCGCTTCATTTAAATGTTTTAAAGCGTTATCAATATCTTACACAGGCGATGGCAGAGCTTGCACTCGGAATGCCAGATGCAGCACTTTTGACACTCGCACCATTGGAGTCATATTGTAAGGACTGTTCAAGGTATATAGATGGGATTCATATTAATGTGCTAGAGGCGATTGCACTGTACAGAAAAAAGGATTCACTTTGGAAGGAAAAATTAAATTCAGCGCTTGATACGGCGCAGGAGTTTGGTTTTATACGAACTATAAGTGTATATGGAGCCGCAGTGCTTTCACTGCTTGAACAGGCAGAGTATAAAAATGATGATGAATGGTTTGCGCGACTGATAAAAGATGTAAGAGTAGAGGCATCATTTTATCCTGATTTTTTGCAGCCGCATCTGTCAATGGAAAATGAACTTACAGCAACAGAGCTTCAGATTCTTCGTCTTATATGTGCAGACAAAAGCAATGCACAGATTGGGCAAATTATGGATATAAAGCTTCCAACTGTTAAAACACATGTGAGCCATATTTTGACAAAGCTTGATGTAAGCCGAAGAAGCGAAGCAAAGACGGCTGCAAAACGGTTATGGCTGATTCCAGATGATAAAAATTAGTGCCAGCGCTCTACAAAATTTCGTTTTAAAATAAGAAATTCTTCAAGCTGCTTTAAAATATAGAAAAGAACAGCTCGGCTTTCAAACTCCTCACGTTTTGTGGGGAGTTTTTCATTTTTCATGGAAAGAATCAATTCATGAAGTGTATCAAGAAGTGATTTCACATCATTTGTTTTGGCATATTCCTTACTGATCCTTTCAAAAAAATCAGCTATAATTGGAGCCTGGTCTGGAAGATATGCGATCATCTGAATGCTGTTATATATTTGGCGAAGCACCTGACTTTGAAATTCGCGCATTTGTACATAGTCAAGTTCGGCGCAGGACGGTGTGCCAAGTGTATTATCCATGTTTGTGAGTGCAAGGCTTTTTGCGTTACCTAGCTGTTTGTCAAGCAAAAGAAAGCAGGAACCATCGTAGTTTGTACGATCTAGTGTTTTGATGCGTTCTGCCATTCTTTGGATAATGGCACGAATGGACTCATCTGCCTCTGCCATTTTATCTTTCCATGCATTTTCCTTTGGACGAAGACTAAGATTAAGAAGGACTCCAATTCCAGCACCGATTAAAAACAGACTGATCTCATTTGCAATCATTGGAATATTCATTGTTTTTTCAGCTAAAAAATGTGTAATGAGAACAGAATCCATGGCGATTGCTGATGACCACTTCATTGCGAGGCAAAGTGTTGTGAATATTAATAGATAGATGCCAAAAGCTGCCGTTGTATAGCCGAAAAAATTATAACATAAAAAGGAAACTAACAGTGCACAGCAAAAGGCTTCGCCTCTTGCAAGTGCAGTCTGTATGGTTTCCTTTTTTGTATTTTGAATGCTTAAAATTGTGATAATGCCAGCTGTAGCGCTGTACTTTAAGTTTAGATAGGAGGCAAAAAGAATGGCTAAAATTGCGCCGGCAGTGATTTTAACTGATTTTAAAATGAGTGCATTATAATTTCGATTCATAATTGCCTCCCTAAAATTTTAATTTTTTTCTTTTACTATTTTTGCAGCAATAAGGCAAAGTGCGATTGTAATCAGCATATCAGGCAGTGTATTTCCGCACACGATATCTATACGCATAAGAATACGGTACAGGATAAAGCCAATCAGCCAGATAAACAGATTGCGCCACTTAAACAGTTCATCAGAAGATTTTCTCTTTAAAATGTAGAAATCTGCAATCTGAATAGCAATCATCGGAGCAAAAACAGATCCGATCAGATAGAGGAAATTAGTGATATCATCCATCGGGTATACAATAGCCGCGATAGTTCCAATAATAGTTATGGCAATAGCTACATAATTTCCCTTTATTCCAGATACAATAGATTCACTTGAAATACCTGCGGAGTAGGCATCAAGAAATGTTGTTGTTACAGTAGAAAATACAACAATAAGAAGACCGGCAGCGCCAAGTCCGGCTTTTACCATAATCTGAGCAATGTCGCTCTCACCAGTAAAAATAGAAGCACCCATACCGATCAGATACATAAAGCAGCTTACGATACCATATACAATCGCGCTGACAGCAGTTGCTTTAACTGGCTGTTTTGCTTCGCGTGTGTAGTCACTGATAAGCGGAAGCCATGAAAGAGGCATTGCGACAGCAAGCTCTACAGCAGCGCCAAATGACATTGCTTCATCTTGAACTACAGAGGCAGATCCGTTAAAGAAAATTACTTTTGCTAAAATAAGTGTCAGAATAAAGAGGGCAGCCATTGCGACTGTATTGAATTTTCCAAGATTGGTGATTCCAATCAGGATCCAGACAATAATTAAAACACCAATCAAAAGACACCAGATCCATTGACCAGCTTGGAAAATTCCCTGTGCAGCCAGTGCACCGTCATAAATCATAATTGCAGTCCATCCGGCAAGCTGAAGTACATTTAAAATTGCGAATAGCTGACCACCATGAATGCCGAAACTGTCTTTTACTGTTTCCATTGCACTTTTTCTAAGTGTTCCGCCAATAACGCCTGATAAAAATAATAAAATACATCCAATTACATGACCAATTAAAATTGCAGCGAGACCCTTTGCCATGCCAAGAGGAGCGAAGTAGGTACCTGTCAGAATTTCTGCAATCGAAACACCGGCACCAAACCAGATTAAACCATTTTCAAACAGAGAAGTTTTCTTTTCCATAATTAGATGTCAGCCTCCTTTGTGTAAATATTATCGATTGCAAAGCCGTGATCCATAGGACCGCTTCCTTTTCCAAGGTCAAGCATTGCAGATAATGCGCCAGAGATATAGTCCTTTGCGCGGCATACAGATGTCTCGAGATCAAATCCCTTTGCAAGATTTGATGCGATTGCGGAGGACAATGTGCATCCAGTGCCATGTGTATTAGGATTTTTAATACGCTTTCCGTAAAACCAGCGATAAGTATTGTTTACATATAAAAGATCGTTGGCATCATTTATGGTGTGCCCACCCTTGCATAATACTGCGCAGTTGTATGTTTCTGAAATCATCTTTGCTGCATCAATCATTTCCTCGGCATTAGAGATAGTTCGTCCAGTCAGAACCTCGGCCTCTGGAATATTTGGCGTAAGCACATCAGCAAGTGAAAATAATTCCTGCTTTAGCGTATCAATGGCATCGTCGCTGATAAGCTTTGCGCCGCTTGTAGCCACCATAACAGGATCTACAACAATGTTTTTGGCATTGTATTGGCGAAGCTTTGATGCAATTATGCGGATCAGATCACTTTCTGAAACCATGCCAATTTTTACAGCATCTGGATAAATGTCAGTAAAAACTGCGTCAAGCTCTTCTCCTAAAAATTTAGAATCTGCATTTAAAATAGAAGTCACGCCGGTTGTATTTTGTGCAGTCAAAGCAGTGATGGCGCTCATAGCGTATACGCCATTTGCCATCATTGTTTTGATATCTGCCTGAATGCCGGCGCCTCCGCAGGAGTCACTTCCTGCGATCGTTAATGCTGTTTTCATAATAAAATTCTCCTTTTCATTAACGTTTTGTAGTGCGATCTGAGGTGGTGCCCCCAACAGACCGCATAATGGTGTTAATCGATTATTTTTTTAACTGCCATTTTAAGGTTCGCAGCTGCATCCTTTATATTTTTTTGACTATAAATGGCACTGATAACGGCAATTCCGCAAATGCCGCTGCCAGATAATTCTGCCACATTGTCTTTTGTAATGCCGCCGATTGCAATGACGGGAATGGAGACTGCCTGACAGATAGCTTTTAATGTCTCATAGGAAACCTCTGTTGCATCATCCTTGGAACTGGTAGGAAAAACAGCGCCAACACCAAGATAATCAGCTCCGCGTTTTTCTGCCAGAACTGCCTGTTCAACAGTCTGCGCTGACACGCCGATAATTTTGTCAGGACCAAGCTTGGCACGCACATCGCCAGCTTCCATATCGCTTTGTCCGACATGCACGCCGTCAGCATCCATTTCAAGTGCTATATCAACGTTGTCATTAATCACAAAAGGAACATTGTATGCTTTGCAAAGCATCTTTAAATCTTTTGCTTCCTCAAGAAAATGAGCCTGGTCTAAATGCTTTTCGCGAAGCTGTACAAATGTAACGCCGCCGTCAAGACTTTCCTTAACGACATCGTGAAGAGTTCGCTCGCCAAGCCAGTAGCGATCAGTGACAGCATATAAAAGAAGGTCTTTATCAGCGCACTTCATATTTAGCTCCCTTCTCTAATGAATCACCGTCCATGTTGTAAATAGCATCAATAATGCGGTTTCTGTAAGTTGAGTTGCCATCGCCGTCTTTCATGTGGCTGTAGCCGATCTCACCTGCAAGACCCATTGCGCAGACAGCAGCAGCAGCGGCGTCAAGCTGATTAGATGGATTAGCAGCGACAAAGGCGGTCATAAGACCAGAAAGCTGACAGCCAGTTCCAGTAATCTGTCCCATCTCTGGACGGCCATTTCTAATCACGTAGCAGCGTGTACCATCGCTGACAAGATCAATAGCACCGGTAACAGCGATAATTGCTTTGCTTTGCGCAGCGAATTTTTTAACAAATAGAATAGCCTCATCCAAGGTATCATCTGTGACTTTATCAGTAACATCAGCGTCAACACCCTTTGTTGTGCCATTTCCATTGGCAAGTGTCTTGATTTCGGAGATGTTTCCGCGGATTACAGTCAGCTGCAATTGTTCCATAAGACCAACGGCAGTATTTGTGCGAAGTGCAGAAGCACCGGCACCTACTGGATCTAAAAGGATAGGATGACCAAGTTCGTTTGCTCTTTTTCCAGCTAGATACATTGCTTCAATGCTGGATTTATGCAGCGTACCAATGTTGATGTTTAAGCTGCTGCATATGGAGGTAATGTCCGTAACATCATCTGGTTCATCGGACATGATTGGGCTTGCACCGCATGCCAAAATGATATTGGCTACATCATTGACAGTCACATAGTTTGTGATGTTGTGTACAAGCGGTACTGATTTTCTTACGTTGTCGAAACATTCTTTCAGCATATTCTCGCTCCTTTTTATAAGGAATAGCAGAAAAAATTCCACTATACCAAAAATGCGGATATGCCTGTAAAAGACATATCCGCATGTTTTTTTTGTACAAGAAAAACACGTATAGTATATCCCTACGTTGGCATTATCCAAATCAGGTTATGGGTCAAGACGCATTTCGTCTACTCTCAGCCTGCAAAATGGCAAGCTCCCCGTTACGGGTTTCATTATATTCTTGTATTGCAAAAAATGCAAGTGTAAATTTTTGAATTGTAATTATCTAGTTACAATTTCAACAGGAACATTTAAGATCTTTGCTACCTTCAAGATGGTATCAATATGTCTTCCAGTTGCTGCTGCCATATGATGAGTTGGGCCAGCTTCGCTCCAACGATTTACAAATTCTCTTGCACCGCAGGTGAAGCGTGTTCTCATGTTAGTATCACCAAAGGAAAGGATCGGTCCGTCCTCGTTTACACCTTCTGCTACAACAAACTTGAAGTGACCATCAGCATCTTGTGTGATTGCCAGGTAGGTAACAGGACCAGTATGTGGATAGAACTGTGTCAGATAGCCGCCGCCTGTCTTTCCGTGGAATACCTTAACGATCTTCATGGTTGGCTTCTTTGCAGAGATATCAGCATCGCCGCTTCCAGAGTGACCAATGATACAGATGTCATCGTTAAAGTCGATGGAGTACATTTCAGAAAGCTGTCCTGTTCCAGAAATTGTTTTTAAGATACTCATTGCCATGGCAACCTTCATGTCACCCTCTACGGCACATGCAGTTCCCTGCTTGATTAACATAGAGAATGCAGGAATAAGCATACTGTCAAGAACACCGGCCTTTCCCTGTGCAAATCCGTCATAGTGAGATGCGATCAGTCCAAGGTGCTCATCCTTAACCCACTTCTCAAAAGCAACAACATATTTTGCCATATCCCAAACCTTCTCGATGGTGCCGCCGCCCTCAATCTCGAAGGTATCCAGAATATCCTGAGCCTTTGCGCGGATCGCATCCTCGTCAGTAATATCATCTGCGATAGCCCACATTTTTTCCCAGTCGAACTGCTTTGTGTATAAGAACATTCTGTTATACAGATTTGTCTCATCAATGTAAAGATCCATCATACCAGGATATGGTCTTCCAATCTGTGCAATGTTTGTGTCACGGAATCTTCTTCTTACCTGAGCTGCTTTACACCAGTCTTCGATTTCTGCCTGAACACCAGGATCACCGCCCTCAACAACACCAGTGATAACAGCATGTCGTTTTCCAGCTCTTTCAAGGTCTGCAACTGCCTCACCTACAGCGCCGCATGCATAGCCTTCACCGAGCCAGGATGCGATATCGGTATGCTCATAATCTAATGCCTTTAACTTCTGAACATTTACTAAAACAACCGGAACATCAAGATCACGGATTGCCGGAAGCATGTTGTAGGAGGTAGCGTAGGTCAGCATCTGGAGAAATACCAGATCAACATCTGCTGCACGGAACTTATCTCCGGCTTCCATAGCCTGCTCCTTTGTGGTAACCATTCCGCCGTCAATAACCTCTACGGTATCTGGAAGAGTTTTTTTGAATGCTGCATACTGTGACTCGAACTCCGGTACTAATGATGGGAACTGCGGAAGGTATGCGCCTAATGCGATAGAAAATACACCGACTCTTGCTTTTGTGTTTACTAACATAATGAAACCTCCATTCATTTATTTTTATTATTTGGCCTGCCGATTTTTGCCAGTCTCAAATTGCAGCATTATTATACAAAAGTCATGTGCAAAAAACAATCACTTTTGGCACATTTATCACCTTATTCCGACCCTTTTATAAGAATGATTTCTTCTAATTTTCAGCGGTTGACAAGGGCACTTAACAAATGCTAGAATAACGTTGAAATGTAAGGGAAAGCAATAGATAAGGAAAGTGATTTATGAGAGATTTGTACGATATTCACTGCCATATTCTGCCAGGGGTGGACGATGGAGCGAAGGATATGGACATGGCCCTTTCAATGATTGAAAAGGAAATAGACGCTGGTGTTGAGACAATTATTTTGACACCGCATTTTCGAAAAGAAATGTTTGAACCTGATATGGAGGATATTTGGAGCGCGTATGATACGCTTGTTGATGAAACAAGAAATAGGAATATCCGTCTGTATTTGGGATGTGAGTTTCATGCCAATATGGAGATGGTGGAGACATTAGACAGAGATTTTCGTCCAACACTTGCAGATTCACGCTATGTACTTACTGAGTTTTCAAGCAGCAGTACAAGAGCTTTTATAAAAGAGAGAGCGGATGCTCTTTTGACAGCAGGCTATTATCCGATTATTGCCCATATTGAGCGTTATCGTGCGCTGAGAAAAGATTTTGATTTTATCGCAGATCTTATCGAAATGGGGTGCGAGATGCAGGTCAATGCAGATGCTGTGATTGGAAGAAATGGACTTGGTGCACAGCGTTTTTGTAAAAAGCTAATGCAGGAGGATATGCTTCATTATGTTGCAAGCGATGCCCACAATTTGAGGGGACGTGCCTCTCATATGGAGGAGTGCTGTGAATATTTAAAGAAGCATATGGGGCGACTTTACACAAGTCGTATTATGAGAGATAATCCAAGTAAAATTGTTGAAACTTAATTATTTGTAGGAAGCAACGAAAACATGTTGAAATTTTATAAATGATAGAGTAGAATACAAAATGAAAATGGAAACTATAGTTACATAAATAGATTGGAGAGAGCATGACAATAAAAGAGTGCTATGAGGCGATGGGTGGAGATTATGAAGACGTTCTCAAGCGCCTCATGAACGAAGCAAGAATACAAAAATTCGCATTAATGTTTAAGAAGGATCCAAGCATGAGCCAGTTAACACAGGCGATGGATGCAGGTGACTTTGAGACTGCATTTCGTGCGGCACATACACTTAAAGGAATTTGTGCAAACCTGGGTTTTAAGTCGTTGTTTGAAGTAAGCTATGATATCACAGAGGCTTTAAGAGCGGGTGATATGGAGCAGGCAAAGGTTATGTGGCCAGGTGTGCAGGCATGCTATGCACGCGTGGAGAATGCATTAAATCAGCTGGAACAGTGAAAAGCTGATGAATTTGCAGAAATTACAAAATAAGGATAATCAGAAAGGAATCAGAGGATGATATGTCCAAAATGTGGTGCGAAGCTTGAGGAAGGAACCAGAGTATGCCCGATTTGCGGCAAGAGTCTGGTGGCAACTAGCGTAGGCACTGTTTTTAAGCGCAGAGATTTACAGGAGTATGATGAGCTGTCATCAGATGAGTACGATGATAGTGATTATCAGGATGATGGTTCTTACGAGGAGGAACAGTATGATGATACTTATCAGGATGATGAGTACGATGATGGTTCTTACGAGGAAGAACAGTATGATGATGGATATGAGGCGGAAAGTGGTCCGTATGATAATGAAAATAATGAAGCCTATTTTTCAGACCAATCAGATGAGAAGCCGGTAAAGAAAAAGTCGATTGCAAATAAAATCCTTGGAGGAATGATTTTAATTTGTCTTGCTGGTATTGTGGTTGTGGGCATTGCGACAGCAAAGATGCTTACTGCAACAAAGCAGGATAAAAAGAAGCTTCCACAGACAATTGTTCAGACAACTGAGGAGCAGACAAGTACTGCGCAGGAGACAACAGAGGAAGAGACTTCTACAGAGGAAGAGACAAGTACAAAAGAGGAAACTTCTTCTGAGGCAGAAACAAGTACTGAGGTTGAAACAACAGAAGAAAAAACGACTGAAGAAAAAACAAAGGCAACTACTGCAGAGGAGACAACGACAACTACAACAGCAGTACAAACACAGCCATCTACGTCACCGGCACCGACGCAGCCAAAGCCGCAGCCGACACAGCCAAAACCGCAGCCGACACAGCCAAAGCCGCAGCCGACGCAGCCAAAGCCGGCACCGACGCAGCCAAAGCCGGCACCAACGCAGCCGACAGAGCCAGATACACCAGCGCAGCCAGATACAGTGCCGACAGAGCCAGATACACCGGCTCAGCCAGATACACCAGCGCAGCCAGATACACCAGCTCAGCCAGATACACCGGCTCAGCCAGATACACCAGCTCAGCCAGATACACCGACTCAGCCAGATACACCAGCTCAGCCAGATACACCAGCAGCTGATGTGCAGGAAGCACCAGCAGCAGAGATTGCAGAGACAATCGAATAAATTTTTCGGATTGTAACAGAGAGGAATATAGAATGATTTTTGATACTCATGCGCATTATGATGATGATGCATTTGATGAGGATCGCGATACATTGCTGGGGGAGATTTTCTCCTCCGGCATTTGTTGTATCACGGACGTTGGTGCGTCCGTGAAATCCTCAAAAAGTGCGGTTGCACTTTCAAAAAAGTGGCCGCAGATATATGCTGCCGTTGGTGTTCATCCAGACAGCACAGCTGATATGACAGAGGAAGATATTGAAACGCTGCGAAGCCTTGCACAGGAAAAAAAGGTAGTGGCAATTGGTGAGATCGGACTTGATTATTATTGGGACAACTCACCGAGAGAAGTTCAGAAGAAATGGTTTGAACGCCAGCTTGCACTTGCAAGAGAGGTTGATCTGCCGGTTATTATACACAGCAGAGAAGCAGCAAAGGACACTATGGATATAATGAGGGAGGCTGCTAAGGCAGGAAATACTGGCGTAATTCATTGCTATTCTTATGCAGCGCCTATGGCAAAGGAGTATATTTCAATGGGATTTTTCATTGGAATAGGAGGCGTGCTTACCTTTAAAAATGCCAGGGTAATTAAAGAGGTGGCATCAGAAATTCCGCTTTCTTCGATTGTACTTGAGACAGACAGTCCATATCTGGCACCTGTGCCGTATCGCGGAAAACGTAATAATTCAATGTATTTAAAAGAAGTAGTAAAGCAACTGGCACAGATCAAGCAGGTGTCTGAGGAAACTGTTATTACGACAACGCTTGCAAATGCCAAAAGACTGTACCGATTGGAGGAAAACTGTGGCTGAATTAGGAAATCCAAAGAATACAATAGAGGTATTACAGAAATACCAGTTTCATTTTGCAAAGAAATTTGGTCAGAACTTTCTGATTGATACGCATGTGCTTGATAAGATTGTGCGTGCAGCAGAGATCACACCAGAGGATTATGTACTTGAGATTGGACCGGGAATTGGAACACTGACCCAATATCTGTGCGAATCTGCAAAACATGTATTTGCAGTTGAAATCGATGACAATCTGATTCCGATTTTACAGGACACGCTGTCTGCATATGATAATGTTACGGTTATTCATAATGATGTTCTTAAGCTTGATATTAACAAGCTCGTGGAAGAAAAGTGTGAGGGAAAACGCATCAAGGTAGTTGCAAATCTTCCGTATTATATTACTACACCAATTTTAATGGGATTATTTGAGAGTCATGTACCTATGGAGAGTGTGACTGTTATGGTACAAAAGGAGGTCGCACAGCGTATGCAGGCACTTCCTGGCGGAAAGGATTATGGTGCATTGTCCCTTGCTGTACAGTTTTATGCAGAACCATATATCGTGGCAAATGTTCCGCCAAACTGTTTTATGCCAAGACCAAATGTCGGAAGCGCTGTTATCCGTCTGACAAGTCATAAAAAACCAGTGGCAGTAAAAAATGAAAAGCTGATGTTTGACATTATACGAGCATCATTTAATCAGAGAAGAAAAACACTAGTAAATGGCCTATATAACGTAGGCGGTTTAAACAAATCAAAGGAAGAGCTTGCAGCTGTGCTTGAAAGCATTGGTTTAGCAGCAAACGTGCGTGGAGAAACGCTGACACTTGAGCAGTTTGCCGCACTTTCTGATGCATTGTCAAAAAGCGCGAATTAAATTGTTCTAAACGATGCCTTTCTTTCATATGTACTTATTTAGAATACATATAAGGAAAGGAAGGTATCAATATGGCACAGTATCAGCGCTTCCTCTCATATCTTTTTGAGTATGAGGGTGATCAAAAAAAGGAAAACTGCGGGTTTGCAAAGATAGAAATCAGAGGAGATGTACAGCGTATTTTCCTGTCTGTAAAAAATAATGAGCAGGCTGAAATTTTGCATGTATTTGGCTTCTATCATACAAAGGATGGCTGCGATTGTGTGCCGCTTGGCCGTATGGTTGTAAAAAATGGAAAAGGACAGCTCCAGTACATCAATAACGGCGTTTATCTTGCAGGAAGCAAGATTAAATTTGAGCAGCTTAGCGGAATTGTAGCAGGCAGACAGAAGCCGTTTTCAAACGCTTATGCAACTGTCTGGGATGACCAGTATTTTGGACTCTCACTGTTTGATAAGGATCGAGCAAAACAAACAGCACAGTCTGAAGATGAACAGGTTTTGGAAAATCAGCCTCAGGAAGAACTTCAAACGATGGAAGTTTGCTGTGAGACTGATAGCAAAGAAACAAACAAAATAGAACAGGGACAAGACAAGGCAGATGCTGTTTGGGCACAGTTAAGTACAGCGTATCAGCATATTGAGACGCTTCCGGGTGATACAGTAGTTTGTTTAAAGGTAATGCCAGCAGATATTGGCCGTCTTCCTCGTCCAAATTGGATGTTAAGCAATAATGGATTTTTGATGTACAGTTTTGTGAAGTACCGCTATATTGTATTTGCAAAAGTGACACAAGGACGTTATGAGCTTTGGGTGCCTGGCAATTATGAAAAGAGTGAGGAACTGATGGCGCAGATGTTTGGCTTTTATTGTTTTCGCTCCGTTAAATCAAAAAAAGCGTCAGCAGGAGACTTTGGCTACTGGTGTGTGCCGATTGTATTTCCGGCAGATGATCAGGGTGAAAAAAAGGAAGCAAAGATGACAGTTGCAGATCAACAAAAAACGGTGAATCCTGCATTTGGTTAAAAACACATCAAAAACAGAAGAAAGGGAAAACAATGGCAACAGAGAACGAGCAGCTTTTGGAAGAACAGGCAAGTCTTAGAGAAAAGGAAGACCGAAAATTTATGCGTCAGGCACTTACACAGGCCAAAAAGGCAGCAGCTATTGATGAAGTTCCAATTGGCTGTGTTATCGTTTGTGATGGAAAAGTCATTGCCAGAGGCTATAACAGAAGAAACATAGAAAGCTCAGTGCTTGGTCATGCAGAGCTTGCAGCTATGAAAAAAGCATCGAAAAAGCTTGGTGACTGGCGTCTGGAGGGATGTACGATGTACGTGACGCTTGAGCCATGCCAGATGTGTGCCGGAGCAGCCGTGCAGGCACGTCTTGATCGTGTGGTTATAGGTGCAATGAATGCAAAGGCAGGGTGTGCTGGTTCCATTATAAATTTGCTTGATATGCAGCAGTTTAATCATCAGATTCCGATCACAAAAGGTGTTTTAGAACAGGAATGCTCGCAGATATTGTCAGAGTTTTTTAAACGTATCAGGGTAAAAAAGAAGAAACGCCCCTTGACAAACGAAGAAATATCCGATACAATTATGGATGCGCAGCCGGGGCGGTAGCGGTGCCTTGTACCTTCAATCCGCTATAGTAGGGGTCATATCCCGGCTGAGGGTGTTTCACTTGTGGAGCTGCCCTTTGTAAGTGGCGTTGAAGTTTGGGTCTTACGCAACAAGACTCTGTGAACCATGTCAGGTCGGGAACGAAGCAGCATTAAGCAGAATCTCTTGTGTGCCGTGAGGGTGCCTGAGCCGAGCAGGCTGCAGAGGTAACGTCTGGGGGTGGCATTCGAAGCCGGGATGCGCAAAAAAATGATATATCAAAAGAAAAAGAGTTTTTTAGGAGTTGTCTGTTGCATCGACAGCTCTTTTTTTGTATAATAAAAACTACGATGGGTTAGTTTTGCCATTGATATAGCTGAAATCCTAAATTATAAGGAGGAAGATACGATGAGAGTTGGAATGTTAACCAGCGGCGGAGATTGTCAGAGCTTGAATGCAACAATGAGAGGTGTTGCAAAGACGCTATATAATCAGAGAAAGGATGTTGAAATCATTGGTTTCATCGAAGGTTATCGCGGACTGATCTATGAGGATTACCGTATTATGAAATCAAAGGATTTTTCAGGAATTCTGACAAATGGCGGTACGATTTTGGGTACGAGCAGACAGCCATTTAAGCTGATGCGTGTCCCGGATGAGAATGGTCTTGATAAGGTAGAGGCAATGAAGAATACCTACAAGAAGCTAAAGCTTGACTGTCTCGTAGTATTAGGCGGAAATGGCAGCCAGAAGACGACAAATCTTCTTCGTCAGGAAGGACTTAACGTCATCGGACTTCCAAAAACAATTGACAACGATCTGTGGGGAACTGATGTTACCTTTGGTTTTCAGAGTGCTATCAATCTGGCTACACAGACTATTGACTGTATCCATACAACTGCAGCTTCACACGGACGTGTTTTTATCGTGGAGATAATGGGTCATAAGGTAGGATGGCTTACGCTTCATGCAGGTATTGCAGGCGGAGCAGATATCATTCTTGTTCCAGAGATTCCGTATGATATCAATAAGGTGGCAGCAGCTGTAAATAAGCGTGCTAAGGAAGGAAAGCGTTTCTCAATCATTGCTGTTGCTGAGGGTGCAATCTCCAAGGAGCAGGCTGCACTTTCAAAGAAAGAATATAAGAAATATATTGCAACGCGTCAGTATCCATCTATCTCTTACGAGATTGGTGCAAAGATTTCTGAGCTGACTGGACAGGAGGTGCGTGTAGCAGTTCCAGGTCATATGCAAAGAGGTGGAAGTCCGTGCCCTTATGACCGTGTCCTTTCAACAAGACTTGGCGCAGCAGCAGGCAAGATGATCTTAGACGGAGAGTTTGGCTACCTGGTAGGTATGAAGAACAATCATATCGCAAAGATTCCGTTAGCAGATGTTGCAGGAAAGCTTAAAATGATCCAGCCGGATGATGAGATGGTTCAGGAAGCAAAGCTCATGGGAATTTCATTTGGAGATTAATTGTAAATGGCATATACAGCATTATACCGCAAATGGCGTCCTGCCCGATTTGAAGATGTAAGAGGGCAGGAGCACATTGTACGGACTTTAAAAAATCAGATTATTTCAGACCGCGTAGGTCATGCTTATCTGTTCTGCGGCACGAGAGGAACAGGAAAAACCACGATTGCAAAGATCATGGCGCGTGCCGTCAACTGTGAGCATCCTGTGGATGGAAGCCCGTGCAATGAATGTGCGGTGTGCCGGTCGATCCTTGAGGGACGTTCGGTAAATGTGGCTGAAATTGATGCGGCATCAAACAACGGTGTCGATAATATCAGAGAGATTCGTGATCAGGTTCAGTACTCGCCGACAGAAGGAAAATATCGCGTCTATATCATAGATGAGGTGCATATGCTGTCGGCGGGGGCTTTTAATGCGCTTTTAAAAACGCTTGAGGAGCCGCCGGCATATGTGATTTTTATTTTAGCAACGACAGAGGCAAATAAAATACCTATCACGGTTTTGTCGAGATGTCAGCGATATGATTTCAGGCGAATTGGAAATAATGTAATAGCAGATCAGGTTTCCAATCTGCTTAAGGCAGAAGGTGTCGAGGCAGATGAGGATGCAATTCGCTACGTAGCAAAAGCAGCTGATGGAGCGATGCGAGATGCATTAAGTCTTTTGGAACAATGTATTTCATTTTATTATGGTCAGAGGCTGACGTATGAGAAGGTGCTAGATGTACTCGGTGCAGTAGATACACAGGTATTTTCTAAGTTGCTTCGCCTGATTATACGATGTGATGTGCCGGGATGCGTGCAGCTGATGGATGAAATCAGTTCACAGGGGCGCGATCTTAGCCAATTTGTCACAGACTTTATCTGGTATCTGCGAAATCTTATGCTGGTGCAGACAGCAGACCAGAGTGCGCAGGCACTTGAGATGACAAAAGAAAATTATGAGGCGCTTCGAGAAGAATCAAAGATGGTGGCGCTTAGTGTGCTGATGAGAAATATCAGGATATGTTCAGAGCTTTCAAATCAGCTCAAATTTGCTGTCTCAAAACGAGTACTTATTGAGATGGCAATTATTAAGATGATGCAGCCGCAGATGGAGGATGATATAGAGAGTCTTCGTGTGAGACTGGATCAAATTGAGGAGAAAATTGCTTCTGGCAGTTTTGTTAATAATACAGAACCACAGCAGTCTGGAAGCATTTTTGATTCTTATTTTGAGGGCGATGCAAAGCAGCCTGTTATGCAAAAAGCAGCGCAGACTGTTGAATTAAGTGAGGCTGAATATGAGGACTATCAAAAGATAAGCAGTGAGTGGAAGAAGCTTTCTCACATGCAGTCGGGATTTATGAATTCGATTTTGATGGGAACCAATATAAGCTATGATAAGGCAAAAGGCCTGTGCATTGTATTCACAAACAAATTTAACTATGAGCTGATGCTTCGACAGGAACGTATGGAAGAGCTTCGGCAGATGTTAAATAAGCAGTATCAGAAGGAATTTTCAATTACTGCGAAGCTTCTTGAGGCAGGTGAGGCGATGCCGCGCATCACAAGAGGCAGCCATATTGAGGGAATCAATATGGAAATTGGTGTTGAAGATGAATAATTAAATTTATAGTTGAAAGGAAAAGTAAAGACATGGCAAAAAGAGGTGGATTCCCAGGCGGTATGCCGGGCAATATGAACAATTTAATGAAGCAGGCACAGAGAATGCAGCGCCAGATGGAGGAGCAGCAGAAGGAGCTTGAGGAAAAGGAATTTACTGCAAGTGTAGGCGGCGGTGTTGTTAAGGTTACTGTTTCTGGCAAAAGAGAAGTAACAAATGTTGAGTTGGCAGAAGAAGCTGTTGATCCAGATGATATCGAGACATTGCAGGATCTGATCGTAGCAGCTGTAAATGAGGCTATGCGTCAGGTTGATGAGGCTTCTTCTCAGTCAATGGGCAAATTAGCAGGTGGTTTAGGAGGCAGCCTTGGTGGTCTTGGCGGAGGCTTTCCGTTCTGATGGATTTTTACAGCAAAACAGTAAATCAATTGATTGAAGAATTGTCCAGACTGCCTGGGATTGGAGCAAAATCAGCTCAGCGTCTGGCATTTCATATTATTAATATGCCAAAAGAGCAGGTGGAGCAGCTGGCGCAGTCGATGGTGAATGCGCGCAGCAATATCCGCTACTGCAAGGAATGCTTCACACTGACAGATCAGGAGCTATGTCCGATCTGTAGCAGTGCAAAGAGAGATAAGTCAGTGATTATGGTGGTGGAAACTTCCAGAGATCTGGCAGCTTATGAGAAAACAGGAAAATTTGATGGTGTGTATCATGTTCTTCACGGGGCAATTTCTCCTATGCTTGGAATAGGACCGGGAGACATTAAAATAAAAGAATTGCTGGTTCGCCTGCAGCGCGAAGATGTGCGAGAGGTGATTATTGCGACAAATTCCAGTCTGGAAGGAGAAGCAACAGCGATGTATATAAGCAAATTAATCAAGCCAGCTGGCATTAAGGTAACACGTATTGCAAGTGGTGTGCCGGTAGGCGGTGATTTGGAATATATAGATGAAGTGACATTAACACGTGCACTTGATGGACGTGTGGAATTATAGTTGCAGGAAATGGTGACAAAATGGATAAATACGAATATCAGTTAAAAACAGAGCATATCAGACAGGTTGCAGCCAGAAAAGAGTATGGCGAGGCTGCAAAGCTGTGCGATACGATCGACTGGACAAAAATCCGCGACGTAAAAATGCTGACACTGGCAGCCGATGTCTATACGGCAGTAGGAGAGTATGAAAAGGCAATCGATATTTTGCAGCAGGCATATGAGTATGCAGCGATGGGACGCCGTATCGTGTATCGTCTAACGGAGCTTGCATTGAAGGCAGACAGTTATGATGATGCGAAAAATTACTTCGAGGAATTTTGTCGCATAGCGCCAAATGATCAGGGAAGATATATTCTTTTATATAAGATGGCACGTTATCAGAAGGCAACTCTTGATGAAAAAATCAAAATTCTTGAGGCTTACAAGAGAGAAGATTTTGATGAGAAATGGGCTTATGAGCTGGCTGTTTTATATGCGATGAATAATGAGAAGGATAAGTGTATCCAACTGTGTGATGATATTATTCTTTGGTTTGGCCTTGGAAAATATGTGGAAAAGGCACTTTCTCTTAAGAGTCAGTTTGCACCGTTAACACCGGCGCAAAAGGAAAAGGTTCAGAAGTTTGCAGACAAAAAGGCACAGGAAGAAAACGAAAAGCTTCAGAAAAAGCAAGAAGAGCAGGAAAAGAAAGAATCACAGGCAGAGTTGGCTAAAAAAGCTGCCGCACAGGAAAAAATTTCAAAGTGGCAGGAAGAGCAGGAAAAGGCATATCAGGCAGAGCAGGAGGCAGCTAAAAAAGAGGCTAAAGCGCGAGAGGATGAGCAGAAGGCTTTGCTAGAGCGTGAAGAAAAGCTTCGTAAGCAGCGTGAAGAGGAACTTGAGGCAGTAGAACGCTTAAAGAAGGAACAAAGATTAGAACATGCCAGACAAAGTGTTGTTACGAGTGACATGAACGAAATTATGGCAGTAATTCAGCGTGCAAAGCAGGAGGATGTCCAGAACGAGCTGCAGGATGAGTTGGCAAAGCAGGTACAGCAGGTGCAGCAGCTTGCCGGGGAGAAGGATTTGGAGCTGGTTTCTGAAATTCCTTCGGATGTTGAAGAGAAAGAAAAACTGCAGGTGCCTGAGGATATTTCCCATATGCAGGATGAGATTTCAGAGGACAAAACTACAGAAAGTGAAGTTTTAGATTACGAGACTTCAGAAAACGAAACCTCAGACGTTGAAACAGCAAACACCGAAATTTCAGAGAAAACCTCAGATAGTGAAAACGCTGATGAGGCTGTTTGGTTTGAAGCATATAAGCCAGAAGAAGAACCGCAGATTTCTGAGTGGGCAGCACCAGTGGCAGAAACGGTGGAAGTAGAGCCAGAGGAAGAAGTTCAAGAAGAACCTGAAAAAGAGCCAGAAAAGGAAGAGACTCAGGAAGTAGTTCAGGAAGAACTTGAGAAAGAGCCAGAAGAAGCGGGGCCTCAGGAAGAGATTCAAGAAGAATCTAAAAAAGATCCAGAAGAAGCAGAGACTCAGGAGGAGATTCAAGAAGAAATTCAGGAAGAACCAGAAGAGGAAGAACCTCAAGAAGAATTTGAGGAAGAACCAGAAGAGGAAGATGCTCAGGAAGAATCCGAGGAAGAACCAGAAGTGAAAGAACCTCAAGAAGAATCTGCTGAGAGCCGTCAACCAGATATGACAGCAAACAGCGGACTTCCAATTGTCAATCCGGAGGATATGTCACGTGTATGGCATTTTGCTATTCAGGCGATGCCAGATGAGGATGATATTGAACTGGCACTTGAATATTTAGAGGAACTGGCAGAATGTTCTTCACGTGCAGTTCCGAGATCTGTTGTGAAAATTACAGGTCATAAGCTGAATCAGAAGGGACTTGTTAAGTCAATTGACAAGCTGCTTGGAAAGACAATTCTGATTGAAGATGCGGCAGACATGAATGAGCGTGTCATCAATGAATTTTGTAAGATCATTGATCCAACTGACAGAAGCTTGCTTGTTGTATTCATCGATACACCGGCCTCAATTCGTCATCTGCTTATTGATTACCCGCAGCTTGCACAGGTAGTTACGGCTCAATTTGTCCGTGAGACATATTCTGTTACTGAGCTTCTTGAGTATGCAAGAGGATATGCAGATAGAGAGGACAGTGTGTTTGATAAATCAGGTGAGCTGGCACTGATGGAGCGCTTAAAGGTAATTGCAGGTAATCAGGAGCGCAATAAAAAGCGTATTGTTGAGATGATTGTAAATAATGCAATTGAGAAGGCCGAGAAAAAATCTATGCGCAAGCTCTTCCAGAGCAAATATGACAAGAGAGGCTGTTTGATTTTGCGTGATAAGGATTTTGAAGTTGGCTGAAAAAAGAAAGGTGTGATTCTATGAATTGGCTTGTGATAGCGGTAATCGTATTGATTGTACTTGCGACACTGGCTGGTGCGAAAAGAGGACTTGTAAAAACAGTTCTTTCATTTGCGTCCTTTTTTGTAAGCTTGGTAATCATGCTGTTTGTCCGCGAGCCTGTGTCTGATTTTGTGAAAGACCAGACAGGGATTTATGCAGCAATAGAGACTAGTGTTAGCTCATTTGTGGAAGAAAAGACACAAGAGATTCAGGCAGGACAGGCGCAGCTGACAGATAAGGTCATTGATAGTCTGAATCTGCCGGATGTTCTGACAAAATCTTTAGAGCAAAGCAACAGCAAGGCAGTTTATGAGCAGCGTGGCATTCAAAATATAGCAGCCTATATTACGGGATGGCTCACAGATTTGGCATTTGAGGCTGTTTGCTGTATTATCAGTTTTGTTGTTGTATGGATTTTGCTTCGTATTGTAACAATGGTTTTAGCAGGAATTGTGAGACTGCCTGTTTTGCATCAGATTGACTGTATTGCAGGTGCCATTTGCGGGCTTTGTACTGCGTTGATTATAATATGGATCGGCGGAATTGTTGTGACGGCGTTTGCAGCACAAGATTGGGGACGCGAGGCACTTTCAATGATTACACAGAGTACACTGCTGACATTTCTTTATAATAATAATTTTTTGCTAAATGCACTGCTTAAGGCAGTACGTTAATAAAAAATACCCTTCGATCAGTCTGCACACATAAGCAGCCTGTCGAGGGGTATTTTTTGATTAGCTGCTTTAAATTTAAGAAGCTAATATTTTTTTCATTCGATTTATTGTATGACAGTATGCTGGAACGAGAAACAGATCTGCCATGATCCATGCAATTGGACTGGCAATACATATGCCAACAAAGCCAATGAGCGGTACAAGAACAAGACTGGCAATAATTCGTCCAACCATCTCACAGACACCTGCTAAAATTGCCAATCGGGAATAGCCCATTCCCTGTATGCAAAATCTCACGGTATTGACGAGACAAAGCGGAATATAGAAAGCCGTGTTGAAAACTAAAAACTGCTTAACATGATCAAGAATGGCAATTTCATCTGCCGATACAAACAGAAGTGCAATTTGTCTTCCAAATAATGATAATACAAAGAAAGCAATAATGGCATAGATGCCGCCTATGAAGCTTGCGGATTTCAAGCCTTTTCCAACGCGATCAAGCTTTCCGGCGCCGACATTTTGACCGGCATATGTTGCCATTGTGGAGCCAAGTGCATCAAACGGGCAGCAGCTAAAGCCAGATATACGGCCGGCAGCTGTAACTGCGGCTACGGCCTGAGAACCAAGTGAGTTTACTGCAGTCTGTAAGATAACACTTCCGATTGCTGTAATGGAGTACTGCAGACCCATTGGAATGCCCATGTTGCAAAGTATGATCGCCTGACGCCCCTCAAATTTCATCTCATCCTTTTCAAATTTGAGAATATCATACTGCTTTCTCATATATAAGAAACATAAAATACCGGAAATCAACTGGGAAAGAACAGTAGCCCATGCAGCGCCTGCCACTCCCATATGCAGAACAAGAATTGCCAGCAGGTCAAAAAGAATATTTAACATGGCTGAGATAACAAGAAATATAACTGGTGTGCGGCTGTCTCCGAGAGAACGTATAATACCTGACAGCAAGTTATAAAGATATGTGGCAGGTATTCCAAGGAAAATGATAAATATGTAGCTATAAGCATATTCGAAAATATTTTCTGGTGTATCCATCCAGGAAAGAATTTGTCTGCATAGTACACAGACGACAACTGTCATAACAGCTGCGAATGCGATGGACAGCCAGGCTGCGTTTGCGACAAATTTTCGCAGTCGCTTGTAGTCCTTTGCGCCAAAGCTTTGTGCTATTGGGATAGCAAATCCGCTGCAGACACCGTTGCAAAATCCAATTATCATAAAGTTGATTGCTCCTGTCGATCCGACACCGGCCAACTGATCAACGCCCAAACTTTTTCCTACAATAATAGTATCAACCATACTGTAGAATTGCTGAAACAGCATGCCAAGCAGCAGCGGAACTGCAAAGCTTAAAATTAATTTGAGCGGGCTTCCAGATGTCATCTCCCTTGTTGCATTTTTTGCCATACTTCTTATGCTCCTTTTTTAAAGTTGATTTTGACGTTTTTCTAGCACATTATAGCAGGTTATAAAACGTTTGCAAGTGTTTTTTTTGCTTTTTTGAAACTATTTCTAGCTATGCAAAATAGCATTGCAATTTTGCGCGGCTAGGGGTATCATAGTAGCATAACGCTACTAATAGCAAATATAGAAAGGTGAAAGATTATGACAGTACAGGAAAAGATTCATGAGTATCTTAGCGTACATCGCGACGAGATGGTTGAAGACATTAAGACATTGATCAAAGTAGACAGTGCTCGTGCAGAGGCGCTGCCGGGAAAGCCATATGGCGAGGGTGCAGCAGAGGCACTTCATGCAGGATTATCTCTTTTTGAGAAGCACGGCTTTTTAGGAAAAAACTGGGATAATTATGCGATTGACACAGTAATCAATGGAAAGGAGCTTGGACTTGATATTCTGGCACATCTTGATGTTGTTCCAGGCGGAGACGGATGGACAAAAACAACACCGTTTGAGCCTATAGTTGAGGATGGAAAGATGTACGGACGCGGAACATCTGACGATAAGGGACCAGCTGTTGCGGCACTCTATGCAATGAAGGCAGTGCGTGACCTTGGATTTGAGTTAGATAAGGATGTTCGTTTGATTTTAGGATCTGATGAAGAGTGTGGAAGTTCTGATATTGCCTACTATTTTGGAAAGAATACTCATGCACCGATGACAATTTCACCGGATGCTGATTTTCCGCTTGTATTTTTAGAGAAGGGAAGCCTTCACACTACATTTACAGCAGAAGTTTCACTAGAGGAAGGTCTTCCTAGAGTAAGAAGTGCTGTCAGTGGAATTAAGGTAAATGTTGTTCCAGCAAAGGCAGATGCCGTTGTTGAAGGAATGACAGCAGATGAGATGAATAAATATGTAAAAGAAGCTGAAGATGAGACAGGTGTGAAGTTTACTGTTTCTTTGGCTGAAAATGGTGCTCTTATGATTCATGCAGATGGTGTATCTGCACATGCGGCAAGTCCAATGGATGGAAACAATGCATTGACTGCACTTCTTAAGCTGCTTTCATCCCTACCGCTTGCAGAAAGCAAGACAAAGACATTGCTTCACAATGTAACTGCTTTGTTCCCACACGGTGATTACTGCGGAGGAGGACTTGGTGTGAACCTTGAGGATGAAATTTCAGGAAAGACAACTCTGACACTTGATTTGTTTGAATTAAATGATACAAAGATGAGCGGAACCTTTGACTGTCGTGCATGCAACAGTGCAACAGAGGAAAATACAAAGAATGTTGTTCAAAAGAAGCTTTCAGATGCCGGCTTTGAGCCAAATGATTCACCGCTGAATCCGCCTCATTATGTTCCAAAGGATTCTGAACTTGTAAAAACCTTACTTGAGACTTATACAGATGTGACTGGTGAAGTAAGAGAACCACTTGCAATTGGTGGAGGAACCTACGTTCATCATATTGAAAATGGTGTGGCATGTGGATGTGCAGATCCGTCTGTAGATAACCATATGCATGGACCGGATGAGTTTGTTATTATTGATCAGCTTGTGATGAGTGCAGAAATTTTTGCGCTGGCAATCGTAAAGCTCTGCGGAAAATGAGAAAAAAAGTGGGAAAAGTGCCATCCATTCACAAATCGTTAAAAATTTGGACAAAAAATGAACACATTTATCAGTTATGATGTAGGCACAGTTGAGAAATCAACTGGACATTCATATATCTTTTTCATAGCCGATGAAGTAATCGGCATCCCTCCCCTTTTTATTCCCTTTTGGCCCTGCAGAGAGCAGGGCCTTTTTCTGTATATGATACAGGGGCGAAAAGTCACAAGCTGATCGTGCTTGCACTAGAAGTTGTGACCTTGAGACCCGCCAAAACATGAGGATGCAGCGAGTTTCAAAGAAACTCAGCGAATCCGAATGTTTTTAGAATTGCGAGAGTTGTGAAACAACGGAGCAATTCGTAGGTATCATGTATAAATTAACAAATAGGAGACGGTAGCAATGACATTACAGCAATTACGATATGCGATTGCGGTCGCGGACTGCGGATCAATGAATCAGGCAGCAGCAAAATTATTTATTTCTCAGCCAAGTCTTTCAGAGGCAGTAAAGGAGCTTGAGGGAGAGATTGGAATCCGTATATTCGGACGAACAAACAGAGGCATCATTGTAACAACAGAGGGAAATGAATTTTTAGGCTACGCCAGACAAGTTGTTGAGCAGTACCGTCTGATGGAGCAGCGATACGTAGAGAAGACACAAACAAAGAAGCGCTTTGCCGTTTCCATGCAGCATTATACCTTTGCCGTTAAAGCATTTGTTGAGATGGTAAAGGAATTTGGTATGGACGATTATGCGTTTGCAATTCATGAGACAAAGACGGGAACTGTTATTGAGCATGTAAAGGATTTTATCAGCGAGATTGGTATTCTTTATATGAGTGATTTTAATCGGAAGATTTTGATGAAACTGATTCATGAGAGTGAGCTTGAGTTTATCCCACTATTTGACTGCAATACTTATGTATATGTGTGGAAGAAAAATCCGATTGCATCAAAGTCTAGTGTTAGCTTACAGGAGCTTGAAAAGTATCCGTGTCTTACGTTTGATCAGGGAAAGACAAATTCATTCTATTTTGCAGAGGAGGTTTTTAGTACCTACGAGTATAAACAGACAATTCAGGTAGATGACCGCGCAAGTATGCTAAATCTGATGGTTGGCTTAAATGGTTATACTTTGTGTTCAGGTATTATTTGTGAGGAGTTAAACGGAAGTGACTATGCGGCAGTTCCTCTAAAGGAAACAGAGGTCATGACAATCGGATATGTGAAGAGAAAAAGTATTCAGTTAAGTGAACTGGCGCAGCTTTATGTTAATGAGCTTGCAAAATACAAGAATCTGGTGCTGAAGTGATGAAAAACCACTTTAATCATCCAATATAGCTATAGGAGAATCCAATAACAGGCGTTTGCTTTTGTGTATTAGACAAAGACAGGCGCCTTCGCTATAATACAGACAGTGAAACAAAAAACACCACCTGAAAGCGAGGATTTAAATATGAGTACATTAAAGGAAAGAAAATTAAAGTTTGAGACACTGCAGCTTCACGTAGGACAGGAGGAAGCTGATCCAGTAACAGATGCAAGAGCCGTTCCAATTTATCAGACATCTTCCTATGTATTTCATAACTCTCAGCACGCAGCTGACCGTTTTGCATTAAAGGATGCCGGCAACATTTACGGAAGACTGACTAATCCGACTGAGGATGTATTTGAGAAGAGAATTGCCAGCCTTGAGGGTGGTGTTGCAGCACTTGCAGTTGGATCTGGCGCAGCAGCTGTTGCATATGCAATCCAGAATCTGGCATTTGCAGGTGATCATGTTGTTGCAGCAAAAAATATCTATGGTGGTACCTACAATTTGCTGGCACATACATTTGTATCATATGGTATCAACACAACATTCGTAGATCCATTTAATTATGAAGAGATTGAGGGCGCTATCAAAGAGAATACAAAGCTAGTTTTCATCGAGACGCTGGGGAATCCAAACTCAGAGGTTGTTGATATTGAGAAAATTGCAAAGATTGCGCACAAGCATCAGATTCCGCTTGTTATTGATAATACATTTGCAACACCGTATCTTGTAAGACCAATCGAGTACGGTGCAGACGTAGTAGTACACTCCGCAACAAAGTTTATCGGTGGTCATGGAACTACCATCGGAGGCGTCATTGTAGATGGAGGAACATTTGACTGGAAAGCATCAGGAAAGTTCCCACAGCTGACACAGCCAGATCCAAGCTATCATGGAATTAGCTTTGCAGATGCAGCAGGTCCTGCAGCATTTGTTACAAGAATCCGTGCTATTTTACTTCGTGATACAGGTGCAACTCTTTCACCGTTTCATGCATTTATCTTCCTGCAGGGACTTGAGACATTGTCCCTTCGTGTAGAGAGACATGTAGAGAATGCACTTAAGGTTGTAGATTTCTTAAAGAAACAGCCGCTTGTAGAAAAAGTAAATCATCCGTCAGTATCAGAAGACCCAGAGCAGCAGGCTCTTTATAAGAAGTATTTCCCAAATGGCGGCGGCTCTATCTTTACATTTGAGATTAAGGGCGGCGCAAAGGAAGCACAAGAGTTTATTGATCAGCTGAAGCTGTTCTCACTGCTTGCAAATGTAGCAGATGTAAAGTCTCTTGTTATTCATCCGGCATCTACTACACATGCTGAGTTAAACGAGGCTGAACAGGCAGAGCAGGGAATCAAGCCAAACACCATTCGTCTTTCGATTGGTACAGAAAATATTGATGATATTATTTATGATCTTCAGGAAGCATTTGAAGCAATCTCGAAGTGATACAAGGGTCGAAAAGTCACAAGCCGTGGGTATCATATGTCTTCTATAGAAGAAAGAGCCTGTGCATCTGCGCAGGCTCTTCTTTGAAAGGGGAGGATAAATAATAAATGATATCATTTGTAAGCTGTGCGGTTTAGAGGGGGGAATCATAACCGCCTGTCAGCTGACTGCGGCATTTAAAATGCCGCTAGATTTCTGACATTTTTATTATGTCCTCTGATTCATTTTATATACAGATTTCTTATGCTTTTTCATTTTTCATTTCATGCAGCACATATTGAACCATTTCCTGATGTTCTTTTGAATAACCGAAGAAAAAATTCGGATAACGAGTATTTAGCTCGTGATATATAGCGCTGACTTCACGATGTGATTTGCCAGTCAATGTATATTCTTCACCTTTCATGGTGACAACATGGATTGTATAGCTTAACTGGCGTCCCTTTATGGTACGGCGCATAGCAGCATGATCATAGATCCATAATACTTCCGGCAGTGGGATAATGGCACATATATCATCAGAGAGCTCAACAAGATAGCGAGGCGTCAGAATAAGTGTCTTTGTCTGCAGAAGAATCCTTCGACGAATTTGTTTTTCCACATCACTTAAAATTTTCTCAGGATTGCCATAGTGCTCCAGATTTCGATAGGTTTTTGTTAGACGTGGATTTATGATATATAAAAATGTGCGAATAAAAACCACAATCATTAAGACAAACACCAAAAGAAGGACAACCATAAGCACAATTTCACGCCTGTTTAGATAGGCAGTCTGGTTGACAAAATATTTCTGGCAAACGCTTTTAAGGGATTTTGCATCCCATGAAATATCTTCAGCAAGCTTTTGTGTGAGCGGATCTAGAATTTCGGGTTCAAAAGCATCAACGCGTCCTATAATAGTCTGTCCTTCAAGTGTTTTGGAAGCTGGATAGCCGGCCACAGCACGGATAAGATAAAAATGACAGCTTCCGCCTATAAGCTCGTAGTAATAATGTCCAACGAGCTCACCGCCTGCCAGACAGTCCTCGCCGCTGTAGTAGAGTGTCCCCGTTTTAATTTTCGCATACAAAACCTTTTTTGCCATGGAATCATTGATGAGCACGGCATTGCTGATGGTGCGTTTTGTCACATATTCAGTGACAGGAGAGCGCCATACAAGAAAAATCACGACGCCAAGCAGCATCAGCGGGTAAAAAAGGCGCTTACACTGATTTTTTCGGATATAGGATAAAATCATATTGTTTCCTTTCCTTTGTGAGAGATCATGTCAATGTAGATTCACCATACAATGAGTATACTGGATTTTTTTGTTTTTGTAAATAAAATAAAGTGTTTTTGGGAAAAGTCAGCCTCTGTTGAGGTTTAATTGAGCTTGCATTTGTATGCTACAGGCAGCAATTAAGAAATGTAGAACCAATTGCAATGAGGAAAGAGAAGCAAGGGAAGATTTTCTTAATACAGCATTTGCTTGGATGGGTACGATTTTTGTTTTAATATGGAGGAGACATGTTTAAGATTTTAATAGTGGAAGACGATAAGGAATTGAGTCAATTGTTTCAAAAAGTACTTGAAAAAAATGGATATCAGATCAAATGCGCGTCAGATGGCTTGCAGGCATTAAAAACACTTGATACAGAATATATTGATCTGATTATTTCTGATATCATGATGCCTGTCATGGATGGGTATGAGCTTGTTTCTAGGCTACGGGCAGCAGGATATCAGATTCCAGTGCTGATGATTACGGCAAAAGGTACGTTTGATGATATGCGTCAGGGATTTTTGTCAGGAAGTGATGACTATATGGTAAAGCCAGTTAATGTAAATGAGATGGTTTTACGAGTTGGGGCATTGCTGAGGCGTGCGCAGATCCTTAGTGAACATAAAATCGTAATTGGCTCTACAGAATTTGATTATGATCAAATGACTGTTAAAATAGGTTCAGAAATTCAGGTGCTTCCCAAAAAGGAATTTCTGCTTTTGTACAAATTGGCAGCATCGCCAGGACGTACATTTACAAAACAGCAGCTGATGGACGATGTCTGGGGAGTGGAAACAGAGGCTGATCCACATACGATTGAAGTTCATATTGGAAGAATTAGAGAGCGATTTAAGGAAAACTCTGATTTTGAAATTGTCACTATGCGAGGGATTGGATATAAGGTGGTAAAGAAATCATGAAAAAAAGAAAAGAGAAGGAATTTAAAATTCGCACATATCTGACAGGCATTATTTGGCTGGCATTGGCCTGTTCGATGATAATTTCAGCATTACTTTTTGCGTTTTTAAAGCATTTTCTGGAAATGCCGGAAAATATTCCTGCGATTGTCTGGTTGTTGATTTTTAATACAATGATTGCAGGATTAATTACAGTGCTTTTAAATGGAAAGGTTTTGGAGCCGATCACAAAGCTTAGCGAGGCAATGAAGGATGTTTCGCAGGGAGATTTTGATAAACAGTTAGAAACAAGCAGTCGTATTGCAGAAGTGGCACAATCATATAATAGCTTTAATGTGATGACAAAAGAGCTTCGTGCTACACAAATATTGCAGATGGATTTTGTTTCTAATGTTTCACATGAGTTTAAAACACCTATAAATGCAATTGAGGGCTATACGATGCTGCTACAGGGAGAGGAGCTTTCGAATGAACAAAATGAATATGTAGAGAAAATCCTGTTTAATACTCAGAGATTGTCTTGTCTTGTTGGAAATATTCTTCTGCTGTCTAAGTTGGAAAATCAGAATATTCCAATGAAAAAGACAAAATATCGTCTTGATGAGCAGATCAGACAGGCAATCCTTTCGCTAGAATCAAAGTGGACACAGAAGAAAATTGGATTTCAGGTAGAGATGGAGGCTGTTAAATATGTAGGAAATGAAGGACTTTTTATGCATATCTGGATAAATCTTTTGGATAATGCCATTAAGTTTAGTCCTAATCAGGGAATAATTACGATGTTTTTAAAACAGGAAAATGATCAGGTAAAATTTATTCTGGAAGATGAAGGCCCTGGAATTGACGAGGAAATAAAAAACAGGATATTTGATAAGTTTTATCAGGCAGATGGTTCCCATAAGGCAGAAGGAAATGGTCTTGGTCTTGCACTTGTAAAGCGAATTATTGACAGTGCAGGCGGAACGATTGAAGCACAAAATCGCGAATATGGAGGATGCAGGTTTGTTGTGCAGCTTCCATTACAATAATTATAAAATACTAGGAGGAAAGATATGACGTTTTATCAGGAATTGCAGTTAAATCAGGCAGGATCAAAAAAGATGCTTAAGACAAGTGGGACAGGGAAGGAAAAAGCATATCATATGCTTGTATATCTTGTAAAGATTGCGCTCACAATGATATTTTGCTTTGGTTTTGTTACTGTTTTTAGCATTTTGTTTGGCAATGAAAATAGTATTGTAGGTGTAGTAGTTTTATTATGCCTTATGGTATTTAGAAATGCAGATTTGGGAATCCATACAGGACAGTCAACGATATTACTTGCATTGTTCTTTGTAATTATGACAGTATTTCCACATTTGGCTAATCATGTGTCACCTGTGTTGGGTATACTTTTGAATATAGCAGCACTTGCAGTGTTTATTATTTTTGGATGTCATAATCCATTTATGTTTAACCAGTCAACTTTAGTTTTGGGATACTTACTTTTATATGGATATGACGTGACAGGAAAAAGCTATCAGATGAGATTAGCAGCAATGGTGGTAGGGGCATTGCTTACCAGTCTTGTATTTTTCAGAAATCATAAAAATAGAACTTATAAGAGAACAATTAAAGATATTGTAAGAGAATTTGACCTTACATCTTCCAGAACAAAATGGCAGCTGTGCCAGATACTTTGTGTGCCAACAGTGCTTTTTATTGCACAGGTATGTAAAATGCCGAGAGCAATGTGGGCGGGTATTGCAGCTATGTCAGCAATAGTACCTTTCATGGAGGATATGCAGTATAGAGTCAGAAAAAGAATTATTGGAAACATTGCTGGTGTAATCTGCTTTGTTGCATTGTATTATCTGCTTCCGCCATCGATATACGCATATATTGGAATTATCGGAGGAATCGGAGTTGGATTTTCAGTAAAATATGGATGGCAGGCAGTATTTAATACGTTTGGCGCACTTGCAATTGCTGCGCAGACTTATGGACTTAAGGGTGCAGTAAGTTTGCGTGTGATACAGAACGTGTTTGGTGTTGCTTTTGCACTAGTATTTTGTATTCTATTTTATTGGATGATGTCAAAATCTTGTAAATTAGCTTCAAATCAGGTATAATAAGTTCTTGAACCGTTGTGGAGGAGAAAAAAGAAAGGCGTGGGAATTTATGAACGCATATCATGCATTTGCACTTGTCTATGATCGTATGATGGAGGAAATTCCATACGAGGAGTGGTGCAATTTTGTAACCGATCAGCTTAAAAAATTTGGCATTGAGGATGGTTTGATGCTGGAGCTAGGCTGTGGAACAGGAACGTTAACCGAGATGTTTGATGCGAAGGGATTTGACATGATCGGTGTGGATAATTCAGAAGAAATGCTGGCAGAGGCTGTTGAAAAGCGTGAGCAAAGTGGAAGATCTATTTTATATCTGAATCAGGATATGAGAGAGTTTGAGCTTTACGGAACTGTGCGCGCGGTAATTAGCTTGTGTGACACAATGAATTACCTGACTGAATACGATGATCTTGTTAATGTGTGCCGTCTCGTCAATAATTATCTGGATCCAAATGGCATATTTTTATTTGATCTAAAGACTGACCATTACTTTAAGAGTATTGGCTGCCAGAGTTTTTGTGATGCAGATGAAGAGGTAAGCTTTATTTGGGATAATGATTATGATAAAGAAAAACGAATCAACAGCTATGCGCTGACGCTGTTTGTGCAGGAAGAGGATAATCGTTATGAACGTTTTGACGAATATCATGAGCAGCGTGCGTTTTCTATTGATGAGGTGCGCTGTGCAATTGAAGAGTCGGGCATGATATTTCTTGCTGCAATTGATAAAAATGGTGCACCTGCAACGAAAGATACCGATCGTGTGTACATAATAGCACGCGAAAAGGGAAAGACACCGCTGCAAAACTTATAAAGAAAAGAGGAAGAAACATGAGTGACTATATGATTCGTGCGACGGCTGCAAATGGTCAGGTCCGTGCGTTTGCCGCAACCACAAGAGATCTTACAGAATATGCAAGAAATGCACATAATACAAGTCCGGTTGTTACCGCAGCTTTAGGACGTACAATGACAGCAGCTGTCATGATGGGCAGCATGCTGAAGGGAGATAAAGAGCTTCTGACTGTTAAGATTCAGGGTGATGGCCCAATTGGTTCTTTGACAGTAACAGCTGATTCTCATGGCCATGTAAAGGGATATGCGCAAAATCCGGTTGTACTTATTCAGGCAAATTCTATTGGAAAACTTGATGTAGCAGGTGCTATTGGAAAGGGTGTGCTAAGCGTAATCAAAGATATTGGTCTGAAGGATCCGTATGTGGGACAGACAGATCTTGTAAGCGGAGAGATTGCCGAGGATTTGACATATTATTTTGCTGTCTCCGAGCAGACACCATCTAGCGTTGGATTAGGCGTGCTGATGAATAAGGACAATACTGTACGTCAGGCAGGAGGATTTATTATTCAGCTTATGCCAGATGCATCAGAAGAAACCATTTCTGCACTAGAAAAGCGTTTGGCAAAAGTATCTTCAGTAACGGCAATGCTCGACAGTGGAAAAACACCGGAAGATATTTTGCAGGAGCTTCTTGGCGATATGGAACTTGCTGTTCTTGATCGATTGGCTGTCTCATTTAAATGCGGATGCAGTAAGGAGCGTTTTGCACGAGGAATCGCAAGCATTAAAAAATCAGACATTCAGGAAATGATTGATGCAGGAGAGAATATTGAGACCTGCTGTCAGTTCTGCAATTCTAAGTATGTCTTTACACCAGATGAATTAAAAGAAATGATGTAATTAAAAAAGCCGCACCCATTTACTGAGTGTGGCTTTTGTGATTATGATTGAAAAATCTGATTGGCATTCTTTTGCAGTGCAAACAAAAGAAGCATTCCAAGTATGCCGCAGGAGATTACCTCACCTATGCCAACTGTAGCTGTTAAGTACCAGATGGAGTCTGGTGCACCATAGACGATGCGAAGAACCTGCGGAACAACAAGGATATTGGCTAAAATTGGCGGCAGAGGTGCCAGCCATTTGCTGATATGGCGCAGCTTATAAGTAAAGAAAGCAACGATCAGTGTGGCAAGTGAGCCAAACAAAATATCCCAGATTGCAGATCCGGTGATGGTGTTACTGATGATGCAGCCAACAAAAAGTCCTGGAATTGCTGCTGGTGTAAAATAAGGAAGAATGGTGAGCGCCTCGGAAAAGCGAACTTGAATTGCACCATTTGCTAATCCGAAAATATTTGCAAGCCATGTTAAAACAACATACATTGCTGCAATTAAAGCTGCCTGCACCATAGGTAAAACTTGTTTATTTTTCATTTGTAGATCTGAGCCTTTCTGTCAGAATACATTACAGACCAAGCATGCGCTCAAGGGAAGCCTTAGAGGTAACACCTGTTACCTGATTAATCAGTCTGCCATCTCTAAAGATGATCAATGTTGGGATAGAAGTAATGCCATACTCGGAAGCAAGATCTGGCTCCTCATCTACATTTACCTTTCCAAATACGACGTTGGAATGAGAAGCGGCAAGCTGATCAATAATCGGACCCTGCATACGGCACGGACCGCACCAGGAAGCCCAGAAATCAAGCAGTACTGGCTTGTCAGACTTTAAAACGGTTTCTTCAAAATTGCTTTTTGTAATAGTTAAAACGGACATAGTAAAACTCCTTTCGCTAAATAGTATGCACCCAAGTAGGGGTGATGATTCAAGTAAAATAATTATAGTGCCAACAGTTTTTCAATCAATGCTTCAACGAGGCGTGCAGAGTGATATGATGCCATCTTGGAAAACTGTGTGTAATCCATAGTTGCACTTCCGTCTGCCTTGTCGGAGATTGAACGAATGATCAAAAATGGAACTTCATTTAAAGAAGCAACATGGGCAATTGCACCGCCTTCCATCTCAGCACAAAGACCATGGAAGGTGTCAATAAGCCAATTTTTCTTTTCCTGTCCGGAAATAAACTGGTCTCCAGTTAGGATTAAGCCCTCATAGACTGTAACATCTGGATTTGCCTCATGGCTGCAGGAAACAGCCAGATCATGGAGCAGTTTGTCAGAGGTAAATACCTTTCCAGTACCTGGAACATCACCTGGCTTATAGCCAAGATCTGTAACGTCGAGATCATGCTGGATCACCTCAGTGGAGACAACAATATCGCCAATATTGATGCGGGAATCTAAGGATCCGGCAGCACCTGTGTTTACAATCATCTTCACATCAAACAGATCAATTAACATCTGTGTGCAGGCTGCTGCATTCACCTTTCCGATTCCGGCCTTTACGATAACAACAGGATACTCATGGATGGTACCGCAAAAGAAAGACAGTCCAGCCTTTTTGACGGTCTTTTCAAGTGAAAGATGCTCAAGCAAAAGATCAATTTCCTGCTGCTCGGCACCGATAATACCAAGTGTTTTCTTCATAAAAGTATCTTAAAACCACCTTTCTTGACAATTAGAGTCAGACACGGATAAACTGGAGTTTCGTGAACTGACCTCAGGGGAGATTGCGCCCCTGATAAGATACAGTATATCAGTACAATTCGAAGATTGCAAGTATCAGATGATGAATGACTCGGTCATTGAATGGCCGAGGATTCCAAAAAGTCGGGCGGGAAAGCCAAGAAACTTTTTGCAATTATCGGACAATGATGTCG
>ERZ857750.454-NODE-454-length-56068-cov-20.332887_pt1 | contig 56068 bp, 29 predicted proteins | sample MGYA00519915_ERZ857750 | MGnify/ENA primary metagenome ERZ857750 (study PRJEB31778, sample SAMEA3449358) | human gut metagenome | biome: human gut; feature: human-associated habitat; material: faeces | place: United Kingdom | collected 2010/2012 ...
ATTTAAAACCTAAAAGTATGCAATACCATGAAATCGGAAAGACAGGGATGAAAGTATCATCTCTTAGTTTTGGAGCTTCTTCTTTGGGAGGAGTTTTCCATGATTTGAAAGAAAAAGAAGGAATTCAAGCAGTGTTTACTGCTGTTGAAGCAGGAATGAACTTTATAGATGTGTCTCCTTATTACGGACATTATAAAGCGGAAACTGTTTTAGGGAAGGCGCTTAAAGATCTTCCTCGCGACCGTTATTACCTTTCTACCAAAGTGGGACGTTATGGAAAAGATGGAGTGAACCTGTGGGATTACTCTGCAAAACGTGCGACAGAAAGTGTATATGAGAGCATGGAGCGTTTAAATATAGATTTTATCGACCTGATAAATGTGCACGATGTGGAATTTGCCGATTTGAATCAGGTAGTTAATGAAACTCTGCCTGCTTTGGTCGAACTGCGTGAAAAAGGAGTGGTAGGACACGTTGGAATTACCGACTTGCAACTTGAAAACCTGAAATGGGTAATTGACCATTCACCAAGCGGTACGATTGAATCTGTGCTTAGCTTCTGCCATTATTGCCTGTGTGATGATAAATTAGCAGACTTCCTGGACTACTTCGAATCCAAAGAAATCGGTGTGATTAATGCTTCTCCCCTTTCAATGGGACTGTTGAGTGAACGTGGCGTGCCTGCCTGGCATCCGGCTCCCAAACCCTTGGTAGAGGCTTGCCGTAAAGCAATGGAACATTGCAAAGCTAAGAATTATCCGATTGAGAAGCTGGCTATGCAGTTCTCCGTCAGCAATCCCCGTATAGCAACGACTTTATTTAGTACAACTAATCCGGAGAATGTGAAAAAGAACATCGCTTTCATCGAAGAACCTATTGACTGGGAACTCGTTCGAGAAGTACAGGAGATTATCGGAGAGCAGAAACGTGTAAGTTGGGCAAACTCATAAAACAGCGTCATTCGTATGGACTATACAATTATTGATGCGCACGCCCATCTGTGGTTACGGCAGGATACTGTTGTGGACGGATTGCCTATCCGGACTTTGGAAAATGGCCGTTCGGAATTTATGGGAGAAATCCGGCAAATGGTTCCGCCCTTTATGATAGACGGAGTGAATAGCGCGGAAGTTTTTCTTTCGAATATGGACTATGCGCAAGTGGCTGCGGCTGTCATTACCCAAGAGTTTATTGACGGTATTCAGAATGATTATTTGTCGGAAGTCGTTTCCCATTATCCCAACCGTTTCTTTGTTTGCGGAATGTGTGAGTTCCGCAAACCTGGATTTTTGGAGCAGGCGAAAGAGCTTATAGCCAAAGGTTTTAAGGCTATAAAAATACCTGCCCAACGCTTGTTGTTAAAAGAGGGACGGGTAATGCTGAATAATGAGGAAATGATGCAGATGTTTCATTCTATGGAAGAACGGAATGTTATGCTTTCCATCGATTTGGCTGACGGAGCAACACAGGTTTCCGAAATGGAAGAGATTATTCAGGAATGTCCCCGCCTAAAAATAGCTGTCGGACACTTCGGAATGGTGACACGTCCGGGCTGGAAAGAACAAATCCGCCTGGCACGTTATCCCAATGTGATGATTGAATCCGGAGGAATCACTTGGCTTTTCAATGATGAATTTTATCCTTTCAAAGGAGCAGTGAAAGCCATTCGGGAAGCGGCGGATTTAGTTGGCATGGAGAAACTGATGTGGGGATCGGACTATCCGCGCACCATTACGGCAATCACCTACAAGATGTCATACGATTTTGTGGTGAAGTCTTCCGAGTTGACGGAAGAGGACAAAAGACTCTTTTTGGGAGAAAATGCCCGGAACTTCTATGGATTCATGGATCTTCCCGTACTTCCTTACATCAAGAACATGTCCGAATGATAGAGAAAACATCCTTATCGTAAAACTAGATTTATACCATGAAAAAGAATACATATACAATACCTTTAGCGTTAGTTTTCTGCCTTTTCTTTCTGTGGGCGATAAGCAGCAATCTGCTTCCCACAATGATCCGGCAATTGATGAAGACATGTGAACTGAATACCTTTGAAGCCTCTTTTACCGAGACTGCCTACTGGCTGGCTTATTTTATTTTCCCCATCCCCATAGCGATGTTTATGAAACGTTACAGCTATAAGGCGGGAATTATTTTCGGACTGGTATTAGCAGCAATCGGAGGCCTGCTTTTCTTTCCTGCCGCCATCTTAAAAGAATATTGGGCTTACCTCTGTATCTTCTTTATTATCGCTACGGGAATGTGCTTTCTGGAGACGGCTGCCAATCCGTATGTGACGGTTTTAGGAGCCCCCGAAACAGCTCCCCGGCGATTGAATCTGGCGCAATCCTTCAATGGACTCGGAGCTTTTATCGCTGCCATGTTTTTGAGTAAGCTCATCCTTAGCGGAACTCATTACACGCGAGAGACCCTTCCTATAGATTATCCGGGAGGCTGGCAGGCCTATATCCAATTGGAAACGGATGCCATGAAACTTCCTTATCTGATATTGGCTATACTGTTGATTGCCATAGCTGTTGTCTTCATCTTTTCAAAATTGCCGAAGATTGGGGACGAAGGAGAAAGGGCTTCTTCCGATAAAACGACTTCTTCGGGTAAAACGAAAGAAGGCAGCCAGAAAGAAAAACTGATAGACTTCGGTGTATTGAAGCACTCACACTTGCGTTGGGGAGTCATTGCGCAGTTCTTCTATAACGGCGGACAGACGGCTATCAACAGTCTTTTCTTGGTATATTGCTGTACGTATGCCGGACTACCCGAAGATACGGCGACTACTTTCTTCGGATTGTATATGCTCGCATTTCTTTTGGGACGTTGGATCGGTACCGGATTGATGGTAAAATTTCGTCCACAAGATATGTTACTGATTTACGCCTTGATGAATATTCTTTTGTGCGGAGTGGTGATGATATGGGGAGGTATGATCGGGCTATATGCGATGTTGGCTATCTCTTTCTTTATGTCTATTATGTATCCCACGCAGTTCTCATTGGCTTTAAAAGGATTGGGGAATCAGACTAAGAGTGGTTCGGCATTTCTGGTAATGGCTATTGTCGGCAATGCCTGTCTGCCGCAGTTGACGGCTTATTTTATGCATGCCAATGAGCATATCTATTATATGGCCTATTGTGTACCGATGATTTGTTTTGTCTTCTGTGCATATTACGGTTGGAAAGGTTATAAAGTAATTGATTAATAAACTTATTATCAAACATATCAAATGAAAGCAGTTCAAATTGTCAATCCCTCCGAAATGAAGGTGGTTGAACTGGAAAAACCGACCGTTGGTGTCGGTGAAGTATTAGTAAGAATCAAGTATGTTGGTTTCTGTGGCTCTGACCTGAATACCTTTTTAGGACGTAACCCAATGGTGAAGTTACCGGTCATCCCGGGGCATGAGGTAGGAGCAGTGATTGATGAAATCGGCCCGAATGTTCCGGCTGGTTTTGAAAAAGGAATGAACGTGACATTGAATCCATATACTAATTGTGGTAAATGTGCTTCTTGTCGTAATGGACGTGTCAATGCCTGTGAACATAATGAAACGTTAGGGGTACAACGCAATGGAGTGATGTGTGAATATGCCACCTTGCCTTGGACCAAGATTATTCCGGCCGGTAATATCTCTTCTCGCGACTGTGCGTTGATTGAACCGATGAGTGTAGGATTTCATGCGGTATCTCGTGCGCAAGTGATCGATAATGAATTTGTGATGGTTATTGGCTGCGGTATGATTGGTATCGGTGCTATTGTACGTGCTGCTTTGAGAGGAGCAACGATCATTGCTGTCGATCTGGATGACGAGAAACTGGAACTGGCGAAAAAGGTCGGTGCTTCTCATGTAATTAACTCCAAGTCGGAAAATGTGCACGAACGGATGCAGGAGATCACGGAGGGATTCGGTGCTGATGTGGTGATTGAAGCTGTCGGCAGTCCGGTCACTTACGTGATGGCAGTGGATGAAGTCGGTTTTACAGGACGAGTGGTTTGTATAGGCTATGCTAAGAGTGAAGTGGCTTTTCAAACGAAATACTTTGTTCAGAAAGAACTGGATATCCGTGGCTCCAGAAATGCGTTGCCTGCCGATTTTCGTGCGGTTATCAATTATATGAAAGAAGGAAATTGTCCGGTAGAAGAACTGATTTCGAAGATTGCTAAGCCGGAAGGAGCTTTGGAAGCCATGCAGGAATGGACGGCTAATCCGGGAAAGGTATTCCGTATTTTGGTTGAGTTTTAAGTAATTGTTTAGTCGGCTCTTATGATTAGGATTGCACGGAACAGAGATTTTTATTTGATCCGTGCAATCTGCATCTAAGAAGATGATCGATTGGGTTACTGCTGCAAGCTACTCCATTAAGAACTGGCGTATTGAACAGTGGCGTATCCCTTCATAGCTATTCCCGTTGAAGTTATCCTCTGTTATTACCATTTTAGGATAATTATCTTGTATTTTCAGTAGATTCCCGAATTCTCTTTCAGCGGTTTTTTCACTGTCTATTTTTAAGGCAACTTGAATGTAGAGTTTTTCTCCGTTTTTTTCTCCGATAAAATCAATTTCCTTATCTCCATAATAGCCAACCTTTACTTCATATCCTCTGTATAAAAGATGATTGTAAACCAGATTCTCTAGTATTTTGGCTTTGTCTGTAATGCGGTATCCAATAACAATATTGCGGATTCCCATATTTTCGAAATAGTATTTCTCTCCTATTTCAAAGACACGTTTACCTATTAAATCATATCTTTCTACCCGGTGAATAAGAAAAGCGTTGCTTAGGTATTCTGTATAATTTTGAATTTGATTCACAGAAACCGTCGCATGTTGTGATTTTAAATAATCACTGATATTTTTAGCCGAGAACAGATTCCCTATGTTTTCGGATAAGAACTGGATTAACTTCTCTAAAAATAATGTGTTTCGTAATTTATACCGACTAACTACATCGCGAAAAACAATCGTAGAGTATACGCTTTTTAGATATTCATTTACTGTCTCGTCTTCGAGAGGAAGGTTCAACAAGTAAGGAAGCCCACCATAACGACTATATAGTTCATAGCTTTTTTCATTGTCAGTTAATCCATGAAATTCGAGGAATTCCAAATAAGAGAGACTGTATATTTTGAATTCAATATATCTGCCGCTTAAATAAGTTGCAAGTTCTCCTGAAAGCATATTGGCATTGCTACCAGTAATGTATATATCGTTATCCTCATTGAGGAGGAGAGAACGAATCACTTTCTCAAATCCCGGAATGTCCTGTATTTCGTCGATAAATATATAGTTCTTGTCTTTCTTCTGACTTTGCGAAATGATGTAGGAATGTAAATCTTGGGCTGTTTGTAATGAACTGAATTCAAAGTCTTCCAGATTGATGTAAATGATATTGGCATTTGGCTTTTCACCTAAAATTTCTTCAATAAGTTGATAAAGGAGAAAACTTTTGCCTACACGTCTCTGACCTGTCAGTACCTTAGCTACAGATTTTCGCATGAAAGGTTTTATCCGTTCGATATAGCCTTTTCTTTTCTTGAGAATTTTAGGAAAGTCCATCTTATTATGGGTTTTATTTATACTTCAAATTTTTGCTAAGATAAGGAAAAGTTTTAAGTATACTTCAAATTTTTATTGGAAATCGGAAAAGTTTTAAGTCTATTTTAGTTCTGTTGAAATGTAATATCAGGAAATCTTGGTTTTCTATGCATATATGTAACGTGGGTGATAGTCTTTGATACGTCGGAATAGATCTTGTGAGGTAAAATCCGTTAACTTTGCGTTGAAACAAGAAAATATAATAACATGAATACAGGACTAAAATTTGCGCTTGGAGTATGCAGTCTCTCTTTGCTTTTTTCTTGCGCTCAAAAATTACCTTATCAAGACACTTCTTTAACGGCTGAACAGCGGGCGGAAGATTTATTGCTCCGATTGACTCTGGAAGAGAAAGTAGCACTTATGCAAAATGCCTCACCTGCTATTCCGCGCTTGGGAATCAAAGAGTATGACTGGTGGAATGAAGCATTACACGGAGTTGGTCGCGCAGGGTTGGCCACAGTTTTTCCCCAGTCTATCGGTATGGGAGCTTCTTTTAATGATTCGTTATTATATGAGGTTTTCGACGCTGTATCTGATGAGGCTCGTGTGAAATCCCGTATCTTCAGTGAAAACGGTGTCTTAAAACGCTATCAAGGGCTGACATTCTGGACGCCGAATGTAAATATATTCCGTGATCCTCGTTGGGGACGCGGACAGGAGACTTATGGTGAAGATCCTTATCTGACAGGACAGCTGGGGATGGCTGTCGTTCGTGGTTTGCAGGGACCGGAGAATGGTAAATACGATAAACTGCATGCTTGTGCCAAACACTTCGCTGTCCATTCCGGACCGGAATGGAACCGGCACAGTTTTGATGCGGAGAATATCACTCCCCGGGATTTATGGGAGACTTACTTGCCAGCTTTCAAAGACTTGGTGCAGAAAGCGGATGTAAAAGAGGTGATGTGTGCCTACAATCGTTTTGAGGGAGAGCCTTGTTGTGGAAGCAACCGTCTGTTAATGCAGATTTTACGTGATGAGTGGGGATATAAAGGGATTGTTGTTTCCGATTGCGGTGCAATCTCCGATTTTTACAGGCCGGGAACACATGGAACCCATCCGGACAAGGAACACGCTTCTGCCGGAGCTGTATTGTCGGGAACAGACTTGGAATGTGGTGGTGAATATGGATCGTTGGCAGATGCAGTGAAAGCCGGATTGATTGATGAAAAGCAGATTGATGTTTCGCTGAAACGTTTGTTGACTGCACGTTTCGAGTTGGGAGAGATGGACGAACAACCTGCCTGGGCGGAGATTCCTGCTTCTACTCTTAATAGTAAGGAACATCAGGATTTAGCCCTGCGTATGGCGCGTGAGTCATTGGTGCTTTTGCAGAATAAAAACGATATTCTTCCTTTAAATACCGATCTGAAAGTAGCTGTTATGGGACCAAATGCCAACGATTCTGTGATGCAGTGGGGAAACTATAACGGTATACCGGGACATACGGTTACTTTACTGGAAGCTGTCCGTTCCAAATTACCCGAAGGACAAGTGATGTATGAGCCCGGTTGTGACCGCACGAGTAGAGAAGCACTGCAAAGTCTGTTTAGTGAATGTAGTATAAATGGTAAACCCGGCTTCTCGGCAGAATACTGGAATAATCGGATTTGTGAAGGAGAAGTGGTTGCCACTGACCAGATCTCTACTCCATTCCATTTTGCAACAACAGGGGCTACTACATTTGCTCCCGGTGTAGAAATTACTAATTTTTCGGCTCGTTATGAATCTGTTTTTCGTCCGTCACAGTCCGGTGATGTTGCTTTCCGTTTCCAGTTGGATGGTGAAGTAACTCTGATGCTTGATGGGAAACAAGTAGCCCAAAAAGTATATGTCAAGAATCCGACGAGTCTCTATACGTTACAAGCGAAAGCTGGAAAAGAGTATCATATTGAGATTCTGTTTAAACAACGGAATGAGAGAGCTACATTAGACTTTGATTTGGGTAAACAAGTAGAAATTAATTTGAATTTGGCAGTAGAGAAAGTGAAGGATGCTGATGTCGTTCTTTTTGCCGGCGGAATTTCTCCCAGTCTGGAGGGTGAGGAAATGCCGGTGGAAGTGCCCGGATTTAAAGGAGGCGACCGTACGGATATTGAACTTCCTGCTGTTCAACGCGATTTGTTGAAGGCTTTGAAGAAAGCAGGAAAGAAAGTCGTTTTTATCAATTATTCCGGTTCAGCCATCGGATTAGTGCCGGAATCAAATACTTGTGAGGCAATTTTGCAGGGGTGGTATCCGGGTCAGGCAGGTGGTACGGCTATTGTAGATGTACTGTTTGGAGATTATAACCCGGCAGGACGTTTACCGGTCACTTTCTATAAAGATGCCGGTCAGTTGCCTGATTTTGAAGACTACTCCATGAAAGGACGTACCTATCGCTATATGCAACAGCAACCGCTTTTCCCATTCGGACATGGCTTGAGCTATACGACGTTTACTTATGGCGAAGCTGATCTAAGTAAGAATACAATAGGAGACGGAGGAACTGTAACATTGACCATTCCGGTAAGTAATGCCGGACAGCGGGACGGGGATGAAGTGGTACAGGTTTATCTGCGATGTATGGCAGATAAAGAAGGTCCTCACTATACATTGCGTGCTTTCAAACGGGTTCATATTCCTGCCGGTGAAACTAAACAGGTAACAATCCCCCTTACATATGAAAGTTTTGAATGGTTTGATACGGCGACTAATACAGTGCATCCGCTGAAGGGTACTTATGAACTGCTGTATGGAGGATCTTCTGATAAGAATAAGTTGAAAACGATTGTAATGAACGTACAGTAATACCACTTTTGGATTTTGTTTATTTTTACAGATAGACAATCCGGATTTATTTATTGAATGAATAAAGAAAGAACGACCTTGTTCCTTTAAAAGGAATGGGTCGTTTCTTTTAAACCAAGACCCCGTTGCTTTAAAACCAACGGGGTCTTTCTTTTAAAGAAAAAAATGCTTTTTGTTAGTTGTTGATATTCAGTCTTTTATATTGGTGAGGAAAAAGGTGCTGAAAGCTTGGCCATATTAGATCGTGCAGTCATTTATCTTACCATTTTTCTAGTTTGGAAGTTTTTTGTAACATCAGAGAAGAATCGTGTTATATGTTTGTTATAAATATGTTATTTTTTATCTTGGATCATATTTATAACATAGATTTTACCAGCCTGTGTTGCAATGTCGTATTCATAAACCTTTCTCAATTCCGGCGATTGAGGAATTATCTCTTTACTAACCAAAGGTTTTCTCACAGAAGTTGTGGCAAATAATGAATTCGGGCACTCTCCATTTGCTTCTTTCAGCCCTTTCCCTTTCAGTGGAACATAAGACCGGATGCGAAGCGTGCCTCCTATCTTTGAGTGAATTACAGCTTTGTTTAACTGGCTATTTTTCCAATCCATATCAACTGTAAAATTGCCCCGTGCCACTAATCCTTTCACATTACCCTCTTTCCATGCATCAGGTAATGCGGGTAGTAAATGTACGGCTCCATCGTGACTTTGAAGTAACATTTCCGCTACTCCGGCTGTATAACCGAAATTACCGTCAATCTGGAAAGGCGGATGAGCGTCAAACATATTCGGATAAGTACGCCCCTCCGGATATTCTTTGGCCAGATTATCACTGGGCAATAACTGAATCATGTTTTTGATAATCTGGAAGGCATGATTTCCATCCTGCATACGTGCCCAGAAATTGACTTTCCAACCGATACTCCAGCCGGTAGCTTTATCCCCGCGTTGTAGCAGTGTGTTCCGTGCAGCCTGGAATAATTCCGGATTGGCATAAGGAGAAATCTGATTGCTCGGATATAGCCCATATAAATGAGAAATATGGCGATGCTCATCTTTGGGATTGTCTACATCTTCGAGCCACTCCTGTAGTTGATGATGCTTCCCTATTTGCATAGGAGGCAGTTTGTCCAATATTTGTTGGAGTGAATCCTGAAAAGAGGAGGTTTCACCAGTGATCCGGGATGCTAATAATGTATTATGCAAAGCATCAAAAGCAATCTGATTGTCCATGGTACAACCGGCAGTGATTGGTCCATGTTCCGGCGATACGGAAGGAGCCACTACCAGCCATTTATAATCAGGATGTTCTACCAGGAAATCCATATAGAACTGTGCCGTTCCTTTCAGTATTGGGTAATATTCTTTCAGAAATTCCTTATCTCCTGTGAAAAGATAATGTTGCCAGATGTGTTGGGCTAGCCAGGCACCGCCACTGGGCCACATTCCTGCCGCAGCAAAGTCTACAACACCGCAGATTCTCCATAAGTCAGTGTTATGGTGAGCCACCCATCCACGACAATTATACATACTTTGCGCTGTTTTTGCTCCCGTGACAGACAAATCTTTCAACATGGAGAATAACGGACTGTGTGTCTCACTTAGATTAGCAACTTCTGCCGGCCAATAATTCATCTCCGTATTAATATTGATGGTATATTTGCTATCCCAGGGAGCATGAGTACTGTTGTTCCATATACCTTGTAGATTGGCGGGTTGCCCTCCCGGTTGTGAGGAAGAAATCAGCAGGTAACGTCCGAACTGGAATAAAAGAGCCGCCATTGCCATATCTTCCCCTTTATTGAAATTCTCAATACGTCGGGGAGTTTCGGCTTTGGATGCTTCACTTGAAGGAAGATTCAAACGGACACGGTCGAATTGCTTCTTATAGAAAGCAATGTGATCCTTTAAAGCCTTGTTGTAAGGCGTTTGAATCGCTTTTTCCAGGAATTTATTTGCCCGTTCGGATGCATTGGCGCTGACATTCTGATAATTTACGTAATTAGTAGCTGCAGCAATGTAGAGGGTAGCCTCTGTAGCTTTTTCTACCTGAAGAACTTTTCCGGCGGGACTGATTGCTCCGTTAGTTTTCACCTGAACTACACATTCCGCTTGGATAGCAGCTTTGATGCCCTCCTGTTCTTTTCCCTGACAAGTAATGATGAGTTTATCATCTTGAGCATTTAAGTTATACTCAAGCGGACAATTATAGGTCACATTGAAATTCAGTGCCTGTGTTTTGTCCGCTTGAATATGTACGATGATGACATTGTCTGTGAATGAAGCAAAAGTGGTACGGGTATAAGTCACACCGTTTACTTCATACCGGGTGGTAGTAGTCGCATTTTCGAGGTTCAAGTCCCGATAAAAACTAGATGCATCTTTATGTCCGGGGAAATCTATATACAAGTTTCCTAGCGTCAAATAACTCATTCCATGCTGATTGGTCAGGAAGTTGGCATCTACCAGACTTTGTGCTTCCCTGTTCTTACCGTCGAATATAAGCTTACGTACGACAGGTAATACATACTTTGCATTTGAATTGTTGTTACTATAAGGTCCGCCAGCCCAGAATGTTTCTTCATTAAGTTGAAGTTCTTCGCGTTCGGTTCCGCCATATACCATGGCACCAAGACGGGAATTACCGATCGGAAGGGCCTCCGACCAATTTCGGGCAGGTTGGCTATACCAAAGTTTCAGCTCCTGTCCGAAACTAATGTTGCTTATTAATAGAAGCAAAAAGATGAGTGTGGTTCTATTCATCATAAAGTATGACTTAAATAATATAGATTAATTTACGATTACGATGCCGCCATTGCAGGGTATTGAAACTTGTAACTGTTGATGTTTATTTAGTTTCTCCGTCGAAGTTTTGCCTACCAGTCTGGCATTATCAGTATAAACGCTTATTGTTTCTCCCGCAGAAATCATTGGCAAATGAAGTTTGACTTTGATCTCTTCGGATGAAGCATTAATGCCTGCAATATACCATTTATTTTGATATCGTCTGGCCAATATGATATATTTTCCCGGATATCCGTCCAAAAAACGTACTTCGTCCCAGGTGCTCGGAACCTCTTTCATGAAATTGATAGCCCATTCAGGAGCATCAGTCAAATTGTTGGGAGTAAGTGCGAAATGTTGTACAGGGCTTTGAAAGAGAACAGCCGTAGCAAGTGCAAACACATCCGAAGTGATCCGACGGCTGGTTCTTGTAGTTGAATCATTTCTTGCATTATAATATTTATTCAATGTGCTGCCGCCGAAGTCCATGCTACCAACCGTGTTGCGTATAAACGGATGCAAACAGGCATTGAACGCTTCAGCATCACAACTGCCTTGTGAGAAATGTAAATTTTCACTCGCTAATACCGCTTCACTTGAAGCAAAATTGGGGTACATACGTTCCCAACCGCGTGGTAGCGTACATCCGTGGAATATAACTAATAATCCATAGTCGTTGGCATCTGCTAAAATATCTTCGTAAAGTTGCATAGTCACTTGTTTATCGCTTCCTATGAAGTCGACTTTTATCCCACGAATCCCGATACTTTGCATCCATTTCATTTCCTTACGACGATTGATAGTAGTATTCATGATACCTCTCGGACTTTGAGGTGCATCATTCCAATAGCCATTGGAGTTATACCATAAGTAAAGGGCGACTCCTTTGCTTTTTGCATATTCGGCTAATTTCTCAATACCTTTCCGTCCTATTTGTTTGTCCCATAAAGCATCGATTAAAACAGACTGGTATCCCATGGCTGCACTGAAATCGATATACCTTATCTGTTCGTCATAATTACAACTGCTATCTCCACCGATAATCCAGCTCCATGAGCCTTTTCCATATTTATATTCCTGCGAAGCTTCATAAAGTGGTTTTACAACATCGAAAGCTACTGTTGTTTCAACGATGGGAGCTAATGTCTCACCTATGGTTATGGTGCGCCAGGGAGTTTCTCCGGGCAGCATGATGCCGGGATTGGTAGTGCCGTTACCATTATATTCGCCAGTTTGAGGAAATCCGATTTGATACAGACCGTCCGGTTTTCCTATCAGTCGGCTGCCACAATAAGCGCTACTAACCCCTGTTTCGGATATCAATACCCAACCTTTATCATTGTTACGGAATAAGCATGGGAAAGTATACCCCTCACCCCATCCGTTTTTTCCTACAGCATCATCTACTGTGTACGAGGTTTCATAACTGGGTGACGTGCGGGCGAATCCTTCCATTGGTTTGCTTTGCGGACATAGGAAAGTAGTACTTCCGGAAGGAAGTACGAATCCTGTCCTTTCTTCATTAATCACACAGCAGAGAATCTCCTTTTGCGGATACATGTTATATTTGAATGCGACATCCCGGTTGCTCACCTGAAAGACCACATCATATATTACTTTTCCATTTTGAGAGAAAGTAAATACTCCTCTATTGGCCTGATAGTGTACGTTACTTTGTTTGATCGTTGGCAAATTGTATTCTTCATTCAATAGTTGGACCGGACTGGTGGTAGACAGTTTCATTTCCCGGGTAAAATTACCGATATTTGTATCCAGCCCTAGCGGGGAAGCCAGGATAAATGGGATATGATTATAAGAAACGCTGTAGGATGGTACACCATTTTCATCGGTTATGTGAACTGACAGTTTCCCGTCGGGACTTGTAATTTGACTCTGTTCTGCATGGATAGACTGACTGAACAGCCACAAAATACCTGTTAATAATATTATTCTGTGCATAGTCTCTATTTTTTAGTACATTTATTGTCTAAAGCAGTATATTCAAACCAATCAAAATCAGCATAAGAGCCAGTTGCAAGTTTCTCCTGTGCAAAAAGGCCGAGATAAACCCCTGTGAATCCTCCGGCAGTTTCCGAACTAAGGAAACGAGTATTTATTTCCGATAACTTTTCGTATTGCTTGTCATTGGTAGAGTAAAAATACGTGTAGCAGTCTTTACTGCCTTCTACACGTAAAAAGACTTGTTTCCCTTCTAAAGCAATTTCTTTCTCCTGATGGTGTAAGCGACTCAAACGATAAGATAGTGACAGGTAATGCCTTCCTTCTTTGCAGAGGACTGACAAATCATAATGATAATCGTTTGCCATGTAAGTTGTTATTCCTGCTTCTGCCCCGTCCTTTATTCCTTGAAAATCAAGAAGGGCAGTAGCACGGAAATCAATATGCTGTTGGCGGCGTCCTACAAATGTGGGAGAATCGATGTGGTTAATGGTTAGAGTGGTGGCTTTCAGCCGAAGAAATCCTTTCCGTTCTGTCAATGAATAATTATTGGCATGAGGTATACATAAATAGTTCCATTCAAAGCCTAATTTCGCATCAGTAAAATCATTACGTAATGGTTCGAAAGGAAATACAAACTGTGGCAAAGTGTGACAATTCATCTTTAAAGAAACAGTACCGTTGTCGTTTATTATTGGCCAAGAATCTTTATCCCAACGTACAGGAGCTAAGAATGTTTCACGTCCTAGCACATGATGAGTGTGCGATTGAGGGCGGAAACCAAGGAAGACTGTCCACCATGAGCCGTCGTGTGCCTGAATTAAGTCAGCATGTCCCGTTCCTTGAATGGGATTTCCCATTCCAGTAGCATTGATATGTGTCAAAATAGGATTGGCAGGGTTACTTTCGTAAGGGCCAAAAATGGAACGGCTACGGGCAATTGTAACCTTATGCCCGTATTCTGTTCCACCTTCAGCTATCATTAGATAATAATAGCCATCTTTCTTATATAAATGTGGTGCTTCGGCACAACGTCCTCCTGTGCCACTCCAGATATTTTTGGGCTCGGATAATAATTTCCCTGTCTTTATGTCTATTTCGGATAGCTGCATACATCCTCCGCCACGTGCAGACATAAAATAACATTTGCCGTCATCATCGAAAAAAAGGTCAGGGTCAATGCCGGGCTGTTTCACCCAAACAGGTTCGGACCATTCACCTGCTGGATTATCCGTATAAACATAGAAATTTCCTTTATCCGAGGTATTTGTTGTTACCATATAAAAAATACCTTCATGATGGCGGATAGTCGGAGCATAAATACCATTCCAAAAACCAATCTTTTTCAGTTTCGCTTGTGAAGGACGTGACAAACAGTACCCTATCTGTTTCCAGTGAATCAAATCTTTGCTGTGATGGATAGGAACTCCCGGGAAATAGTGGAAACTGCTGTTTACTAAATAATAATCTTCTCCTACCCGACATACACTGGGATCAGGGTAGAAACCGGATAAAACTGGATTTTTGAAGCCCTGTGCTGCGACAATCAACATGAATAAAGATAAAACTAGGGTAGTATATAGTCGTTTCTCCATAATTATATTTATTTGGAAAATATCCAATAATCCATGCGGAAAAGCTCCTCTTTATCGCTATCTCCTTTGAAGACCAGATACATATCATATACTCCTCCCAACTGTTTGATGGCTGTTGTCATTGTTTGCCACTGGTCCCAGCTGCCAGTTGATGAGACAGGAAGAGTACCTATAAGTAATCCGTTCACTCCTTCCAAGCGAATTTCAATCCTTCCGTTTCCTTTCAGGCTGGAAAGTGAGGCGGAAAATTTAGATGCACCTCCATTGGCGAAATGAACCCCGCAGATTTTTAAATAATCTCCATCATGAATGGAATTCACGATACGATTGGAGCTTCCTTTTACCTTGAACTCTGTATTGATTCCGTAACCTTTTGCCATAGTTTCTGCTTCATTACGTTGGTAAGGGTCTATGTTTTTTAGTTGTTTCAGTCCATCACGTGTTGTTTTAACTGTTTGGATAGTGCCGTCTTCATTATAATAAAGACGGTCTATGCATACACTGCGCATATATTCGCGAGAACGGTGGTCTTGTTCATTATTCTCATAGGCGACTTTTCGATTATGATAGGCAATGTACCACTCACCTTTAAACTGAAAGATAGAGTGATGGTTATTGAAACCGTCATTAACAGGTGGATTGGGTAGAATGACTCCTGGGTTGTTAAAGCCTTCCATAGGTTTATCGCTTATTACATATTCTATATTAGCAGGTTTGCTAAAATAATGTCCGGCATATGATAGATAGTATTTGTTTTTATATTTATGTACGAAAGAAGCCTCGAAGAACCCCGGTGTGTTAGGTTTTATTGCAACTCCATCAGCTTCCACCATATTTTCCTTTAATTTGATAATCCGGGAGTTGTCAGGATGTGCACCGCCAAAATACATATATGCCTGTCCGTCGTCATCTATTAACACACAAGGGTCAAAGCACCACATCCCCCAATTCTCGCTGCCTGCTATGGCACCCGGCACTCCTTTTTTATTTTTAATGGGCTGGTGATTATCATCATAAAGTAAAACTCCCGGTGTATTCATACCGACCACCGGATGGTCTTGGTTATCGATGTAAGGACCGGTGGGTTGGTCACTTACCGCCACGCCGATTCCTCCGCCATTAGCATCACCATAGTATAAATAAAATTTTCCGTTTCGATGGACCACACAGGGAGCCCAAGTCATTTTAGCTCCCCATTTAGAGTCTTTTGCATGAAAAACTTCTCCATGGTCGGTCCAGTTTTTCATGTCATCCGTGGAAATGCAGGTGATGTCATTCATAAAATAACCGTATCCTCTTTTAGGATCGTATGTGTCATGTGAGCAGAATAGGTATAAACGTCCGTTATATTCTATTCCCGAAGGGTCAGCGGTGTAACGTTGCCAGAATATAGGATAATCCGCATTGACAGTATGATGGATACACAAAAACAGGATCAATAATATCCATTTGATATTTCTTGGGGATGAACAGTTCTTTTTCATATTATTTTTATCTTATTGATTATTGTTTAAATTGCCACCAGTCGAAATAGAAGAAAGGATATTTCCCTTTGCCTGTAAATACTAGATACAAGTCGTGCTTGCCGATAGCTTCTTCCACTGTGCATGTTTTTATCTGCCATTTCTTTTTTCCTCCGGTACACCCTACTTCACATATTCCTATTAACTTTCCGTTTAAGCTGTCCAAGTGTAATTCTATGTTACCTTCGCGATACATGGATGCCACACAGGCTTCAAAACTACGTGCTCCTTTTCCGAAATCGACATTACGAACCTTGATATAATCGGTGTTATGGATGTCTGTGATATATACGCCTGTTTTTTCGTCTTTGGCGGTTTTCACTCCATCCGCCCATGCTATGGTTTCTGCTTCTACCCGGCGATAAGGATTCAATGATGTAACAGGAGTTACCCGTTGTTCATCCCAGAAAACAAGTTCGTCAATGGTGCCATCCGGATTGTATTTTAGCTCGGCCAAACATACAGAGCGGCGTTCACAATGGACGTCACTTTGTGCTTTATGTACACCATAATTGAACCCAAAGACATAGTCTTTTCCTTTATACTCTATGATTCCCGGGTGATTACCGTTACTTTTGGGATTATGGTCCATTATTGTGCCGGTCTTGTGCCACGGTCCAACAGGACTGTCGCTCATTGAATAACCTATTCCTTCAGGGCAGCAAGTTGAAGCATAAGCCATGTAATATTTTCCTTTTCGTTTATAAAACCAGGGACCCTCTTGATAGTCTTTCGGCTTAATTTCACATTTTACAATATCTCCTGAACAAGAAATCATATCTTCATTCAGTTTTACATAATAAAGATTCGGATTCCCCCAATACATATAGGCTTGTCCATCATCATCAATAAATACAGTAGGATCAATATCATCCCAATGTTCTTTCTGCCATACCAAAGGTTTGTTTAAAGGATCTTTAAAAGGGCCATAAGGAGAATCGGCTACCAACACGCCAATGCCGTTGCCGTGAACCGGACAATACATATAAAACTTTCCATTACGTTCAATAACCTGTTCCGCCCATGCACCATTATCACGTTTCACCCAATTAAAATTTTTCAGAGAGGCTACTGCACCGTGATCTGTCCAGTTTACCATGTCTGTGGAAGTGTATAATAACCACTCCTGCATAATGAATCCTACCGCTTCATCATCATCGTGAGTAGTATAAAGATAGACGGTATCATTATAAACCAAGGGTGCCGGATCTGCTGTGAATTTAGTCTGTATGATCGGATTTTGTGCGTTACATATTCCTGATATAAAAAGCGTGGTAGCGCAAGCAAGTATTATCTTTTTCATGTTTGATGTCTTTTAATTGAATTTCCAATAGTCTACGTTAAATAACTCTCCGTCAACGCCTTTGAATAGTAAATACAAATCATGTACACCTTTGACCGCATTCACTTGGGTTGTTTGTTCTTTCCATTGTTCTGGTCCGCCTGTCGGTGAAACTTCCAGTGTACCGATAACTGAACCTCCCAGTGCGTCAATGCGCAGTTCTATGCTACCTCCCTGAACCAAACCGGCTACACAAGCAGAGAAGGTTGTCGCTCCTTTCTCTCCGAAATCAACGGAACGTACTTTTAACCAGTCACCATTATGGATGGAAGTGATATGATGTTGCGTACCGGCTTTGCGGTCAGTCTTCAGTCCATAACTGAAAGCCATTGTTTCAGCTTCTACCCGCTGATAAGGATTCAGGTTACGAACAGGAGTACGGACCCCCTCTTTTGTAAAAGGGATGAAAGGTATTTTTCCATCTTCACCAAACTTGAATTCTTCTACACAGGTTGAGCGACGAAAACCACCGCCATTGGGCAATGCTCCATTGTGATAGAACATAAAATGGCGATTATGATATTCGATGGAACCTCCATGAATGGTGAAACTGTTGGTTGCTTCATTCATGATGCGCCCCTGATATTTCCATGGCCCATTGATATTTTCAGCGGTAGAGTAGGCCATGTGTTCCGGAACTCCACCTGCGGCATATACCATATAATAAAGCCCGTTGCGTTTGAATACCCACGGCCCCTCTTCATAATTTGTTTTCAGGACACGTTTGTTGAGTTTATAATCACGTTTCATTACTAGCGGACCAAAAGCTGTGGAATCATTCAACTCTTTCACGGGAGTGACTTTGCTGCCTAAGGATATCATGTCTTTGTTTAATTTGGCATACCACAATCCGTTGTTTCCCCAAAAGAGATAGGCTTGTCCGTCATCATCGATAAATACGGAAGGGTCAATGAAACCGAAATCTCCGGGGACAAGAGGCCTTTTCAAAGGATCCGAGTAAGGACCTTCTGGGTGGTCGGCCACGGCTACACCAATTCCATGCCATCTTCTTGCCGTGTCCTTAGCGCAGATATACCAGTACCATTTTCCATCTCGTTCGATGGCTTGAGAAGCCCAGGCATTGTCTCCCTGCATTGCCCATTGAAAGGTTGCGGTGGAAATAGGAGTACCGCGATATGTCCAGTTTACCATATCTGTGGTAGAGTATAATTGCCATTCTTTCATTTTGAAATATTGTGCATCGTCTTCATCATGGTCGGTGAAGAGATAGACAGTGTCATTGTGCACCATAGGTGCTGGATCAGGTGTAAACCATGTTTGTATAACTGGGTTTTGCGCTTGGCAAATAGGGCACAAAAATAAGGGAAACAGGCTGGTCGCCATTACTTTCTGTAACTTTTTCATATCTTTATAATCTTTGATTTCTATAATTTACGTACTACTAAGCATTATCTATTGGGCTGATATGCGAAAAATCGTATATGAGAACGGAAGGAATTCATAATTAAAATGCTTGCTGAATTCATTATATTCACTTTGCCGTGGATAGATTTTTTCGGGGTCATCAAATGAATTCTCGTCTTTTCCACTAGTTGCCGATAATGTGATGACGCTTCCTTTCTTATTTACCTTGGTTACACCCTCTATTTTGATACTAGTAGAATAGGGAACATCTGCGGCATTGACAACTTTGATAATGATTTCTTTTGTCTCTTCATCATATCCGGAAGATATGAATTGGAGCGGTATGGAATTCGGAATATGAATAGGATCGGAGTTCCTGTCTATATTCATGCTACGGTTGTGCCTAATATTGTAGGTAGGTCGGTTTTCTGCTGCCATTTTCTGTACATAATAGGAAGAGCGTCCCAATACTTGGTCAGAGTCAATCCAGATAAGGTTAGTTGACCATGAACGGTCATGGCGGTTCTCGAAAAGTGGTGCATACGAAGCCATTTTCACCAAATCGCCATTACGTTCCATACCTGATATAAATGCGGCTTCGGATAGTGCAGCTGTCATATTTCCACCACCGACTCCCCGATTGCAGGCATATTCGCCTACATACACAGTATATTTACCGCGCGGATGTTGATCGAAAATAGTAGAGTTCTGATAGAAAAAGTCAGGAGCAACGTACCAATGCGGATCAACCATATCCGTTTGGGTTATTTTACCTGTCCCATTGATTCCATGATTGGAAATCAATGTCAGTTGCGGATATTTTTCTTTGATCGTCTTGTAGAAAATATCGAAACGTTTGTCGTATTCATCTCCCCAGTTCTCATTACCAATTTCTATATATTGTAGTGGAAAAGGCTTGGGATGTCCGTCGGCAGCACGTCGTGCTCCCCATTTAGTCGTTTTATCTCCCAAAGCATATTCGATTGCATCCAGACAGTCATTTAAGTAAAAATCAATTTTATCTTCTGAACAAGCATCTCCCATACGAAACTGGCATCCCAAACCAACATTGCACACATACATCGCTTTAGCATTGATATCTTCGCAGAACTGGAGCATCTCATAATATCCGAATCCGTAAGAACACCGGTATCCCCAAGTGCTGTATTCTCCGGGACGTGCGGCAGGGTCACCCAATGTTTTTTTCCATTCAAAGCGATTTTCTAGTGATATGCCTTCTACTACACAACCGCCAGGCCAACGTACAAAAGCCGGTTTTAATCCTATTAACATCTGTACAACATCCCTGCGCAAACCATTGGCACGTTGATTGAACGTATTTTCCGGGAAAAGTGAAACATAATCCAACCAGATTTTACCCGGTGCATCAAATACGAGGGCTAGCTTTCCTTTGGCTGCTGTTCCGTTCACCTTGATTTTTAGTTTGATGTCATTCCATTCTCCTGATGTACTGATTGTAAGGGGCGCAGAAGCCAATTCTTCATTTTTTTCAGAAAGAAGTTTAACGGTGATATGGCCTTTATATTCGGGAGCGGTACGTATAATGGTACGTAGTAGATAATTTTCTCCTGCCACGAGATTCATTCCCCAATACCCCTCATTGATTAATGATACTGGTTCGGAAGCGTCTTTTATGGTTAGTTCCAAATTATTGGGAGCTGTGGCGAATTTTGGTTGGTATTTGGTCAGCTGCATCTGTGCAGCCAATGAATCCTTTACTTGTAAGCTCCATGCGGGTACGGGGGACGTGGTCCATCTGTATCGTTCAGGACGTACTTTCCCGGTAATATGATTCTTTACAGGTTTGGGATATAATGTTTTTCCTTCTGCATAGTAACCTTCAGGCATTTCTAGTTCCTCAAAACTCCGGTTCTGCACTAACTCCGCATACAAACCGCCATCTCCGGCATGATTAATCTCTTCGAAAAAGACCCCGTACATAGTGGGGGACACTTCTGCTCCTTTTTCCTGTAAATGAATGACTATGTCTTCCTTGGGACGACAATCGTTCCAAATAAATACGGTTCCATTTTCACGACTGGGTGAAGCACCTGTCCAGTCTGCGCCGTAAGGTTCTCCGGTAGCCGGGTCAAAACCTACGTAGCGATTCGTTTTCAAAGACAATAGCATGCATTGTCCATGTAGCATATCCTGCCATTGGAACAAACTTCCTTCCGATTCTTTTTTTATCAGGCGTACGTCAGCTGAAAGCCCTGCTCCAACCACTGTCACAAATCCGGTTCCATTCATCGCTTCGAGTGCCACACGTCCCTGCCCACGGTCGTGTACACGGAAATGGCAAGCTTCTGTTTCATATTCTTTGCTTCCTTTGCCTCTGAAATGCAAAGTACCATGCGGATGAGCAAATACACGGGTGTTGTTTCCACGATTGAAAAGGGTGATAATCTTCCCTGTCGGAATATTTTTGGAACGATCAGCTAGTGGTTCGTCAATTCGGAAATTATCGAAATCGGCATAGCCGCCCTGTTTCCCTTCCGAGTTATAAGCGAAAAGAGCATAGCGGGTTCCTTGGAAAGTTTTCAATTGATAAGGCATCAGAACACTATCTCCTATGTTCGTGAATGATTCTCCATCTACGCTATAGCTGAACCATGCGGTGTCTTTATCAAAGTTTCCGGTGATACGGAAGTAAATAGGCTTGGACGAAGATGGCTTGGATGCGGCTTCCACCCATTTGTCGTGAGCTTGGTCGTACCAGCGAATATTCAGTTCTTTGTTTATTCGTGAAACTCCCACCAATGCATAAGGGATATTGAGCAAACCGATTCCGGCGATATCACCGTCTTTGAGACGGGAGGCGTCGAGAGTTACTGTTGCGGATGATATAGGACCTATACCTCGTTGGGTAAGCGTGTTCTTTGCCCATAAGAAATTCTTGGCTGGGAGCGTATGAAGACGCAATTTTCCCTTGGTAAGCGACCATTGGGTGTTGTCCGGTTCGTGATTCCATTGCCAGATGGGCAGCAAGGTCTTTCCGTCAAAATTATCGCTACGCTGATAGGGAGCGTGGGGTTCTACCTTTGCATTAACAGCCGGTTTCACCCAGGTACGGGGTGAACGTCCTAAATTACCGGGAAGTCCGAAATAAGGCCATCCGTCTTCCCAAGTGACAGGCGACAAACAGGTAGTACGCCCAACTGCACGGAAATCCAGCATCGAAACTCCCCACCAGTCTCCATTCGGCAAGTCGACTATTCCACCCTGATGTAGGGTGGCGCATCCCATATTATCTTTGGAAGGCTTGGATATTTTGAACTTGAATCCCATTTCCGGTACTGACGAGCCGAGACTGATATTGTCCGTCCAGTGCACACGTTCTGTACCTATTGTTTCCTTTACGCTGATAGCTGCAGTTTCGTATGGACCTTCTATTTTGTCTGCACGGGCACATTGCATACGTCCCATGGGAGAATAGTCAGCGCTGATGATATAATATTTCCCTTTGATCTTATAAATGTGGTGTCCTTCTCCCATGGCATTTCCGGCAGGGATAATCACGCGTTCGCTACCTTCAATATAGCCGCTGAAATCCGGCTTTATTTCAATCATCCTTACCTCGTCATATTTATATATGGCATAGATTTTTCCATTGTCATCGAATAGTACTGATAAGTCGTAGATGTTGCCGCCCATGTTTTTATGTTTCCATGGTCCCGCCGGATTATCGGATATAAATACTTGCATACCATGTCCGTTGATATTGGAGAATATGTAGAACTTTCCTTCGTGATAGCGGATACATGGAGCCCATATGCCTTGGCCATATGCCTCTTTGCCGTTGGCGAGTCGGAATTCGTCTCCCATATCCAAACGGTTGAAGGCATAGCTAAGAAATTTCCAGTTGACAAGGTCTTTGGAATGCAGTACGATGAGCCCGGGCATACAATGCATTGTAGTGCCCGCCATATAGAAGTCTTCCCCTACACGGATAATGTCCGGGTCCGAAAATTCATCATAGAAAAGGGGATTGGTGAATGTTCCGTTTCCATTGTCGGCAGTCCATGATGTCTGGGCTGCCAGAGGGCATAGGATGGAAATATTCATCAGTAGTAGTAATACAATGTTTCTCATGGTTCTTCTTGGTTTTATTATTATGTGATTTATTTTGTATGGAGCAGGCGTACAGCTGCCACTCTGCCGGCTATACTATTTTCACGACTTTGGAAAGTAATATTAATATATTGTTTATTTTTTAGCATTTCTGCTGGAATAGGATATTCTACGTTTATGAAGCTACCTTTATTCCATTTCTTTGAGACGTTTTCAGTCAGAAATTTGACCCCGTCAATCAAAATGTCAAAAGTCCTGTATCCGGTTTCCCTTCCCCAATAACGTACCATGAGCGACAAGTTTTCGTTTCCTTCTGTTTTAAGTTTGTACTGGAAGTATCCTTTATTCCTGGCATCTCTCCACGATTCTCTTTCCAGGTTGCCTGTTCGGGAGTTCTCATTCTTCATGAAATGGTCTGCTTCCGGTTGTTGTTCACCGGCAATTACGACATCTATTGTCCGTTGGTCTATTTGTATTTTTAGCAGTTCTTCTTTCTGCTTTATTGCCAGATAATGCTCAAACTCTTTTTGTGGCATGGATTGCCAATAAATAATGTATCGGCTGTCGTGTATCCGGAAAAAAGGTTCAAGTATCAGGTCTTTATATTTATCCTGTTGTACAATCCCAGAGATAGTATAGCTGAATGATTTTCCGGTTATCGGTTGGATATTCTTCAATTTTTCTTTTATTTCCACTTTGGTGCCTATAATGAGGGGAGCCTCGAATGAAGGAACTAACGAACCAGAAGCAATGTGTCCCATACGGCTGTCATCGGCAATTAGTCCTTTCATATTTTCTTTACCCGTTTTGGCACCCAATACAATCGGCCCACGCAGAATGGAAATATAATTCGGTACATTCGGCATCTCTTCGATAGAAATTCTCATTGGAGTTTTGATCTCGACTATATCCCCGTTTTTCCATACTTTGTTTATCTTGATGTATGAGGATGGAGATGAACTGTTCGCATAATTCTTACCGTTACAGGTTACTTTCATATTGCCTGCTGATACCCATTGCGGATGGCGTACCAATAAAGTAAACCTAATGGGTTTCTTGACTTTAATTGTAATTTTGCTGGATTCTTCATCCGGGAAACGGGTATTTTGTATAAGGGTGACTCCTTTGCTCTTCCAGTTCAGTTTGGAAGCTACGAATAGATTGACGAATAAGGAGTCGACCGTATGACTATATATGAATTCACCATATTTGCCATGATTTTCCATACCAGTTCCTACACAGCACCACATTGCACAATTGGGTGCTGAATAAACTCTATAATGACAAGGACGTGCCGGAGTGAAATAGACGTATCCACCATGTTCGGGGTGTTGTGAGGATAGAATGTGATTAAACATTGCTCTCTCATAAAAATCAGCATAGTGTGCGGAAGGATGCATTCTGAATAAACCTTCCGTAAGTTTCAGCATGTTGTAGGTATTGCATGTCTCCGGTCCTTCACGTTCTTCTGCATAGCTAATGCAATCATCTTTTTCTGGGAAGTGTTCACGTCGGCTATTTCCTCCCAAAGATAAAGAACGATTATTTACTACTCTGTTCCAAAAGAATTCTGCAGCGGTTGTGTAGGTTGTATCATGTGTTAATTCTGCAATTCGTTGGTAACCTACAGCTTTAGGGACTTGGGTGTTGGCATGTTTATTGTCTAGATTATCCTTTCTGTCCGCCATGCTGTTGAGTAACCATCTATGGGAAAACCTTTTCGCCGCATTCAGATATTTGATGTCTTGAGTTAGTTGATATGCATCTGCATATATCTCGTTCATACCCCCAAATTCATTGGCCAGCATATCTTCCATTTGTTGTTCATTCAGAGAAGATATGACGTTTATTCCCCAGTCGCACAGTTTCAAGAACATTTGTTTAGCTTCTTCATTTCCACCATATAGCCAGGCATCTCTGATTCCTGCATAAATTTTATGTAGATTGTACCAGGGGACCCATGATTTCCATACAATGGCTGTATTTCCTTTTTTGATTTCCTCCCAAAGAAATTTTCCGTTGGGAACACCGCCTACATAGCCGTCACCATTTGCTTCTTGGCAACGTTTAAGCTCGGAAATTATGTATTCCATTCGTTTTTTGCATTCTAAATTTCCTGTAGCGACATAATGGATGGCTAATGCGCTTAAATAGTGGCCTCCAATGTGCCCGTCCAGCCCTATCCAATTGGGAAAACTCTCTCCTTTAGGAGGAAGACCAGCTTCTTTAAGAAAGGGTGCCAACAAACGGTCGGTATCATATTTTAATAATATTTGCACATTTAAATTGCAGGCATGCCTGAAGGGACCATCAAGGAGTTCTACATCTCTTAAAGAGAAAGTATTGGAATACAATTTATCTTGTGCGGTGGCATAAAATAAATTCATTAATAATAAAATGAAAGAGAATATAAACTGCTTTCTTTTCATGGCATTTGCGTTAATTAATTAGATATATAGATTTGATATGTAGGCTGTGGTAATTGCCGGTTTCATCTACACTTTGAGCTGCCTCTATCCGGATGTCTTTCACATTATTAATAAAAGGTACTAAAGATAGATTTATTTCTCGTTTTAATTCCGATTTCACAGCTGGTTGATAGAATTCTTTGCTTAAACCGTTTTTCCCTTCGAATTTAATGCGTACCATTACCGTACTTTGAGGTATATTTATGATCATGTTTTTGTATTTTGGTAGTTCCTGATTGATTGAAGCTGGTAGTGTGATAAAACTATCCCATTTTCCTCCTTTAAATATCACTTTATTATGTTCCTCATTAAATACAGACTTAGTAAAACTAAGTTGGTTTAATGGAATTCTTTTGCTCTCCTGTGCATGAACGATCAATGAGGTAGAACATATAAGTAGGAATAAAAACAGTTTCTTCATAATATTCTTTTTCTCTGATTTATAATGAGAGTTCGTATGTGGCAAAGATAGCTTATTGTCTTTTATTGGAAGTGAATGTATGTTTCTGATTTGTAGTTGCAAGTTGCTTCTAACTCGATATGTGTTACTAATGTTATCGCGTATGTTACATTTGCTTTGTTTGTAGTGGGGATGTAACATTGGACTAATATAAATGAAACGAAAACTCTGTTGCAGGTTACATGTGCTTCTGATTCTTGAATCAGATGTCTTTGCTTTTGGTGTAAGGGTGTTGTACCTTTGCATTGTCAGGTCAAAATGCAACCATTTGTGTCATTTTGAACAAAGGTAAAGTGAAATTAGATTTAGGTTAGGTGTTTTTTATAGGTATTTTTTTAATAGGGGTAGTGTGTGAGGAGATATATGCTATACCGGTGTGTATCTCCTTCATTGATTAAAAAATGAACTGTAAGATTGTTGAGGTTCGGGCTTTTTTTTAATTTTGCAAAACATAATACTAATACTTATGAAAAGAAGTTTGATATTAGCCACAGGCTTTCTATTATTGATGGTCGGAGTTTGTCATGCCCAACAAATCCGTTCATATGGATCGGGGAAGTTGTCGTGTAGCCTGATAAAAAATATCGTGCAGGATGCCTATGGATTTATTTGGATAGGAACGGAGAACGGATTGAATAAATTTGATGGATGGACCTTTACCAATTATTTTCATGACGATCGAGATTCTACTTCATTGCTGAATAATCTTGTTGAATCTCTCTTGTGTGATAGCCAAGGTAACTTTTGGGTGGGTTCTGGTAATGGGCTACAATTATACTCTCCTTACAAAGACTCATTCAGGAGTGTTAGGTTCTTGGATGGCAATAGACCTTCTGTTCTGCGTTTACAGGAATTACATACTGGAGAGATTTGGGCGGTCACGGCAGGGTATGGTGCCTATTCTATTGATAAGGAAACAATGGAGGCTACTTCTTTGGTACGCGTAAATGATCTTTGTAGTTCTCCGTTTATGCATAATATTTATCAGGATTCTCGCCATAGAATATGGATTGCTTTGCCGAACGGAAGGATTGCTCGTATTACTTCTGATTTGAAGGATGTTGATTTTCTTAGCTCATCGGCAGACGCATTGGGTAGAATATGTACTATATTGGAAGATTTGAAAGGTAGAGTGTGGATAGCAGCCAGTTCCGGAATTTATTTATGGAATGAAGAGGAAAGTCATCTGATTAAAATGGAGCAACCTGTAAATGAATTTATCGGTGTACGGGGGATGATATGTACCAAGCGTGGTAAACTTTATGTGAATACTGTGAATAATGGGCTTTATTCTGTGGATGAAGAAAGTAAAGCTTTAAAGCCCTTTAGTAGTAAGTTTGAACTTGAGAAAGATAGAATTTATGCATTGATGGAAGATAAGGATGAGAAATTATGGTTGGGTGGTTTTAAAAAAGGCATTGTAACCCTTTCTAATGAATCTTCTCAATTTAAATTCAAACCTCTTTCCTCTTTTACTTTATCTATGGGAAATACGCTTTCATTTGTTTATGAAGATAAAAAGAACCGAATTTGGACTAGTACGACAGATGGAAGGCTCATTCGAATGGATAGTGATATGCAGAATCATCATTCTTATGTACTGGGAGAGGGTATTGTGTCAATGCTTCATGACAGCGAAGAGACAATTTGGCTAGGTAGCTATTCAGGACTTTCTCAATTCAATGAACAGACAGGAGTGGTTCATAAGATACCTTTATTGCAAGGAAAAGCTATTCATAATGTTGTTGAAGGACGTAATCAACGACTTTATATATCTGTTTTAGGAGAAGGATTTGTAGAGTATAATCGGCAAACGGGTGTGTTACAACATATCTGTGATACAACTAAGTTGAGTACGACAATGCGACTTGCCAATAATTGGATTAATAAAATAATGTGTGATTCAGAAGGATTAATTTGGCTGGGGCATTGCATGGGAATTAATTGTTATGATCCTATGAAACGGGAATTCTTAAAACTGGAATGTGAAAAGCTTTTGCTATCGTCTCTATGCTTTGCATTTTTAGAAGATAAAAAGGGGCATATTTGGATAGGAACTAATAATGGATTGTTTGAATATGATAAGAAAACATTAAAGTTGAGTCACTATGGTATGGAAGAAGGGATCCCCAGTAATATGATTTGTGGATTAGGGCAGAGTAGGAATGGGGATATATGGTGTAGTACATTCAATGGCTTATGTAAATTGAGCTATCCGGAAAGGAAAGTTGCTACTTATTCCAGCAATGGGTTAGTTGAAAAGGAGTATTTGAGAGGCATTTATTATCAACGTGAATATGGAGATATTTATTGGGGGGGATTGCATGGTATCACAAAATTGATGTCTGACTCGATAGGCAGACAGTCTCCACTATGTGCTCCCCAACTGGTCCATGTATATTTGAATGATAAAGAAGTAAGTGCGGATACTCAATTAAGTGGAAGAACGATTGCTGATAAGGTCTGGATGGATGCCCGACAAATCAATTTGACTTATAAGAATGATATTTTTTCTTTCGAATTCTCCACAATGGAATATCATGATCGCGAAAATATAAGATTTGAATATCGTTTGGTAGAATTGGACGGAGTTTGGCGGAGCACATCTTCTGGAGAAAACCGGGTTACTTATAATTATCTGCCGTCGGGACATTATACATTTGAAGTCTGTGTGTGTGAGAATGAACGTAAATCTCCGGTTTGTTCCTTTTCTATTTATATTGCTCCCCCTTGGTACGATACCTTATGGGCAAAAATTGGTTATCTGTTGCTATGTGCCGGACTTTTGTTTTGGATGTTCTATGCTTGGTATATGAGACAACGTCGTCGTCGCCAGGAAGAAATGAATGAGGAAAAGTTGAAATTCTTTATTAATATAGCTCATGAACTTCGTTCTCCGATAACATTGATTGTCAGCCCATTGGCAGCTTTGATAAAAACTGAACAAGAGGAAAGCAGAAAGAAAGCCTTATTGACCATGCAACGAAATGCAAATCGGATTCTTAATCTGATTAATCAGTTGCTGGATATTCGTAAGATAGACAAGGGGCAAATGAAGATCGAATGTCGTGAAACGGATTTGGTAGGATTTATAGAGGAGCTATTCCAGATGTTCGATTATCAGGCAACCAAACGTAATATCAAGTTTGGCTTTGTACATACAATGGAGAAATTACCTGTATGGATTGATCGAAATAACTTTGATAAAGTTCTGATGAACTTGATAGTCAATGCTTTTAAGTATACTCCGGATGGTGGCGAGATTACATTGTCGCTTACTGTAGGTGGAGATAAGAATATACATGGTCCTTTGTCCGGATATGCGGAAATAACAGTGACAGATTCGGGGATGGGATTGGATGAGAAGAAGCTGGAAAGGATATTCGAACGGTTTTATCAGGCTTCAACTAATTCTCATGGCTTCGGTATCGGGCTAAATCTGACCAAAATGTTGGTAGAACTACATCACGGTTCAATCCTTGCCGCCAATCGTGTTGATAAGCAAGGTAGCTCCTTTACAGTGCGTATACCATTAGGTAAGGAGCATTTGAACTCGGAAGAACTGGCGGAAGAAGTGATCTCATCGGACGAAGAACCGGCACGCTTAATTCTAAGCGAAGAAACTTGCTGGGAAGAGGAAGGAGAAAGTAAGTCTCCAGCATCGAAAAGTAAAACTCAATGGAGAATTCTTGTCGTGGATGATGACGAGGAAATACGTGAATACTTGAAGCTTGAATTAGGGATTTACTATAAAGTGATAACCGCTTGCAATGGTGTTGAAGCTTATCAGGTTGCTTTAAGCCAGCGAGTGGATTTGATTATTTCGGATGTGGTAATGCCAGAGATGGATGGATTCGAACTACTAAAGAGAACCAGAGGAAATGCGAATATCAGTCATATACCTTTTGTACTTTTAACCTCACAAACGGAGTACGACAGTCGTCTTAAAGGCTGGAACGTAGGAGCGGATGCCTTTCTCGCCAAACCTTTTCAAATAGAAGAATTGCTTCTTATTTGCGAGAATCTGATTACAGGCAGGATACGTTTAAAAGGGCGTTTCGGTATGGATCAGGAGGTTGAAGAAAAAATGAAAACGATTGAGGTGAAGGCCAATGATGAGTATTTTATGGAACGGTTGATGAAAGCTATCAATGAGAACCTTGAAGATTCGAAGTTTAGTGTTGAGGATTTGGCAGAGGCGGTAGGAGTGAGTCGTGTTCAGCTGCATCGTAAGCTAAAAACATTAACGGGAAATACAACCACTGAATTTATCCGTAACATTCGCTTGAAGCAAGCGGCAAAACTGTTGAAAGAAAGAAAAGTGAATATCTCCCAAATAGCTTATTTGGTCGGGTTTACAAATCCTACTTTATTCTCAATTGCTTTTAAAAAGTTCTATGGATGTGCTCCTTCGGAGTATGCTGACAGAAAGACGGAAGAATAAGTATTCAGTGGTATCTTTTTCTTCCATTTGCTTTTTTTGTTATAAAGCCCTTCACCTTTCACAATGCCTTGTTCATCGGTATTTGCGGGTGAAGGGCTTCTATTCACCTGTCCTTCACCTTAATCGAACATATGGTAAGGCAAGTTACACTGCAGCACCATGTGTATATAGTGTGAGTGTTGAATCATTAGTAGATAACTTCTGTACTATTATAGGTAAACTTCTTTTCAATAAAGCTAAACTTACTTTTTACCGTTTATAAACTATAAACGAAGCTTTTGTTTTTATAAACAAAGCTTGCAATTATAAAAACAAAGGCTTCATTTATATAATTGCAACTTGCATTTATAGTTTTCTTCCGATCAAATGCAACTTTATGTGCTGGGAAAAAAAGTTTTGCTGATAGTAGACATGAAGTTATCTATTGGTAAATGGGGAGAATTGTATGTATCCATGTGAAGAAGCGAGTGAAAGAAGGTGTGTTCATCCGTTAATGCCGATGAATAGCGTGGCGTAGAGAAAAGGTGAAGGCTACTAAAAATAGTTGTTTCTTTCTTGAATATATAATTTGAACGGTCTGTGCAAGGATGATGAAACGCATACGTATGATGAATGTAACATTCGGTTACATGTTGAGGTATGAATGAAACAAAAGCGTGACCTGTTTTGATATTATCACTTTATCTTTGTGCTGTTCCGGTGAAGACTTCTGCTGGAGTTCATTAGTGGAATTAAAATAAGTATCAACCTTAAATGAGTAGTTTATGAAGAACAAATTGGATGGCAGTTGATGAGTTAACCTTACTCACTAATCAATTAAAAGAAAGAGATTATCATATTATTAATTATCTTAGACTAATGGTAATGAAAAATGTAAAATTACAAATTCAAAAGATTCCTTGCCTGGTTTTATTCATGCTTCTCGGTTGTTTGACGGCTTATGCCCAAAGTGGCATTACGGTACGTGGAACAGTAGTCGACTCCAAAGGAGAGGTGATTATCGGGGCTAGTGTGGCCGTGAAAGGAAACAAAACGGTAGGGACGATTACAGACTTGGATGGAAATTTCAAGTTGAATGTTCCTAATGATAAGGCAGTGCTTGTCATCTCCTTTATTGGTATGACTCCGCAGGAAGTAAGGGTGACAGGGCAAAAAATGATTAAGGTAACCTTAGCGGATGACAATGTACAGTTGGATGAAGTAGTCGTAGTGGGTTACGGACAACAAAAGAAAGCGAGTGTGGTGGGGGCTATCTCACAGACTGATGCAAAGACATTGCAGAAGCATGATGGAGTGGCTAGCCTCGGACAAGCCTTGACTGGTAATCTTCCGGGCTTGATAACCTATACTTCTACTGGTCAGCCGGGAGAAGAAGAACCTAAAATTGTGATTCGTTCGCAAACATCCTGGAATAGTTCAGATCCTTTGGTATTGGTGGATGGTGTGGAACGGCCGATGAGCTCTGTTGATATTTCTTCTGTAGAGTCTATTTCTGTGTTAAAAGATGCTTCCGCTACAGCGGTTTATGGTGTGAAGGGAGCTAATGGTGTTATCTTAATTACCACTAAACGTGGTCAAGACGGTAAAGCGGTAGTCAATGTCAAGGCTAATATGACTATGAAGACGGTTTCCAAACTGCCTGAGAAATATGATTCCTACGATACCTTTTTATTAAAGAATGCAACTATCGAAAAGGAACTTGCTGATTATCCTACCGGATGGAGTAACTACAAACCGATGCAGATTATCAATAAGTATCGTAATCCAGCCAATGTGGAAGAATGGGACAGATATCCCAATGTAGATTGGGAAGATGAACTATTCCGTGATGTGGCAACCTCATATAGTGCTAATGCTAACATTAGCGGTGGTTCTAAGTTCGTGAAATACTTCGCTTCGGTGGACTTCGTGCATGAAGGTGACTTGTTCAAGGAATTTAAAACCAATCGCGGTTATCAGTCGTCTTATGGTTACAATCGTATCAATATGCGTTCTAACCTAGATTTTCGGTTGACTTCCACTACCGATTTTTCTGTTAATCTGTTTGGCTCCAATGGTGTCCGCACCACTCCTTGGACTGACAACAATGATAATGTTACTAGTGACGGGCTTTGGAACTCTGTCTATCAGACAGCTCCGGACGCTTTTCGTCCGGTTTACTCCGATGGCACTTACGGCTATTTCGCTCCGCGTGATGCAGATGCTCCTAATGCTATTGCTAATTTGTCTAATTCCGGTGTTGAGGAACATACGACTCTTCGTATCAATACTGACTTTATTTTGAAGCAGAAATTGGATTTTATAACGAAAGGTTTGAGTTTTAGAGGGAGTTTTACGTTAGATAATACATTGGTAGAAGTAGATCGTGGTATTAATGATTCATATAATTATACAATCCAAAAGTACATCAATCCGGATACAGGTGAAATCTCTTGGAAACAAGGGGAAGACTACAGGGAGGAGATCGGGTGGTCAACACAGGCGGGTAGTATAGACAAGGGAAAAACTTTCCGCAAACTTTATTATCAGTTGCAGTTGAACTACGCTCGTCAGTTCGGGAAACACGACGTGACAGCCATGGGGCTTTTTAGTCGTGAGCAGTATGCCACTGGTAACGAGTTTGCCCACTATCGTGAAGATTGGGTGTTCCGTACCACATACAATTATGATACCCGCTATTTTGCGGAGGTGAACGGAGCCTATAACGGTTCGGAGAAATTTGGCTCTAACAACCGTTTCGAGTTTTTCCCTTCTTTTTCTTTGGGCTGGATGATTTCCGGTGAGAAGTTCATGAAGTGGTTCAAGGGAATGGATATGTTGAAACTCCGCGCTTCATGGGGACGTATCGGTGACGACAGTGCGGGAGACCGTTTCCTGTATCAAACTCAATACAAGAATGACAAGACCGGTGCTTATATGGGCAGTCCCGTTTCTACGACTCCTTATGCCATTTACTATGTTTCACAGATGGGAAATCAGGATATAAGCTGGGAAAAGGTGGAGAAACGGAACTTTGGTGCCGATTATTCATTCCTGAATGGCTTGATTGCCGGTTCGTTCGATTTCTTTAAAGACAAGCGTACAGACATCTTGATTTCGAGTGACAAGCGTGCGGTACCTTCTTATTTTGGAGCGAAAGCCGCTACGGTAAATCTGGGAGAGGTGGAAAGTCAAGGCTGGGAATGGTCCTTGCGCTCTAATTATGTATTTCGCAATGGTTTGCGTCTTTACGGGCAGTTCAATATGACTCATGCTACCAACAAGGTGCATTTTGCCGACGATCCTGAGTTGAAGGCTGCTTATCGTAAAACGCAGGGCTATGCCATCAATCAAGTTCGTTCTTATTTGGATTATGGAAATATCCGTTCTTGGGATGATGTGTATGGAAGCACGGAGCGTCTTTCCAACAATGCCTATAAGTATTCGGGTGATTACCTCATCATGGACTTCAACGGGGACGGTTTAATTGACGATAATGACCAAGCGCCTTATCAATATTCTACAGTGCCCCAAAATACCTACTCCACTACGGTGGGAATGGAGTATAAAGGCTTTCAGGTGTCTGTTCAGTTTTATGGCGTGAGTAATGTAACGCGTGAGGTGAACTTCCCGACGTTTGACAAAACCAAGAATATTGCTTATGTGGAAGGTACTTACTACAATCTTCAGACTGGCGGTGACATACCGATGCCTCGTTGGACTTCTGTAGCTCCGACCGGTTCTAACGGTACGCGCTTTCTGTATGATGGCTCTTACTTGCGTCTGAAGAATGTTGAACTGGCCTATACCTTTCAGAACGATTGGGTAAAGAAGATGCACATGAAGTCTCTGCGTCTCTATCTGAACGGTGACAACCTGCTGCTTTGGACCAATATGCCCGACGATCGTGAATCGAACTTCAGTGGGTCGGCTACCAACGGTGCATATCCTACCATGAGGCGCTTCAATCTTGGAATTAATATAACGCTATAAATCAATATGAGAATTATGAAAGCTACCATCAGAATATGGTTCGCACTGTTGTTGGTCTCTCTTGGAGCGACTTCTTGCACGGACTATCTGGACAAGTCTCCATTGAGTGATATCAGCGAGACTGATCCGTATAAAAACTTTACTAACTTTCAAGGCTTTGTTGAGGAATTGTATAATGCGATTCCTTGTATTTCTGCTACTGACTTCCACAACTGCTGGAATTTGGGTGATGACGAATTGTGGGATACTGATACGCGGCTTTTTACCAATGCCGTTGATGAGGGGGATTATTGGGGCTGGAACACCCGCTACTATTCTTATTTCGGGACAGGATATAATGACATCAATGATGTTGATCCTAAAAAGCATAAACATTACTATGGTTACTGTTGGTATGCCATCCGTAAAGCTAATTTGGGAATTGCTAATCTTGACAAGTTGATCGGAGCAACGCAGGAGCAACGCAACCTTATTGAGGGACAACTCTATTTTTTTCGTGGTTTCTTCCACTTTATGTTAATGACCTATTGGGGGGGACTGCCATATGTTGATACATATCTGACCGGTAGCGAGACAATCGCATTGCCTCGTTTGAGTTATCAAGCCACTGCTGATAAGGCGGCTACCGACCTTCAGCATGCCGCTGATGTGCTTCCCAACGATTGGGATGAAACAGGGGCCGGTCAGGCTACGTTGGGCAAGAATAACCAGCGTATCAACAAGATGATTGCATTGGCTTTTCTAGGCAAGAACTACCTCTATGCGGGTAGTCCGTTGATGAACAAGGCTTCGGGTGGAAGCGCCACTTACAATGCTGAATATTGCAAGAAAGCGGCAGAGGCATTCGGACAGATGTTGAAACTAGCCAAAACTACCGGCAAGTATACATTAGCTGCTTGGGATGAGTATACGGAACTAGCCTATACCTATAATAAGAATGGTAAGTTACCGGGTGTGAACGAAACTATTCTGTATGAGTTCTTAGGTAATGCTGAAAGTCGCTTCCGTTGGAATCAAGTGAATGACTATCGTCCAAAGAACATTGTCGGTTCGGGTATCAAGTGTTTCCCACCCGCCAATTATGCCGATCTCTTCGGCATGAAGAATGGTCTTCCCATTGCCGATATCACTCAAAAAGATGATGAGACAGGTTATGACCCCAATTATCCTTTCCGTGATCGTGACCCGCGTTTCTATAAGAATTTTGTATTTGACGGTATGAAGTGCGTTATTGACGGTACAAAAGTAGGCAATGATCCTGAACGCCAATACGCCAGCCTTTATACGGATGGAACATTCCGTACCACTAATGGTACTGCTGCCGCACGTACCGGCTATATGAATCTGAAGCTATGCTCGCAGTTTTCGAATGAATGGGAAGGTTATAACGAAAACAACTGTATGGTGCTTAGTCTGATGCGTCTGACGGATGTCTATCTGATGTATGCTGAAGCGGTAGCTATGGGATATGGAACTCCGCAAAGTAAGTCTGTCTGCTATGACCTGACCGCACTCGAAGCCGTGAATGAAGTCCGTGAGCGTGCTAGTGTTCCCGAAGTGAACAGCAAATATACGGGTTCTTCCGAAGCCTTTATGAGCGAGGTTCAGCGTGAACGTGCCATCGAACTGTCGTTTGAAGGACATCGGTTCAACGACCTGCGCCGCTGGTTGCTGCTGGATAAGCCTCCTTATAACCAGAAAAAAGCTGTTTATTTTGACCGTGACCCGTCTATAGATGATGAAACCCGCTTTGCCGATCCGGCCAATGCGCGTGTCCTCAACTTGCGCGAAGAGGTAATTGTACAGCGTAATTATACCGAAAAGCACTATTGGTTCCCGTTCTTACGTGACGATGTGGATATATATTCCGAGTTCACGCAGAATCCTGGCTGGGAATAGAGCTATCTTATCATTTATTTAAACCAAGAATAAGATGAAAATATACAATAAATTAATTACTGCTTCACTTGTGGCAACATCCCTCTTGTCGGGGGGGACTGCACGGGCACAGATATTGGCGGATTCGGTCAAAGTGAATGTAGCCTTCGGTCAGGTGGAGAAACAAGATCTGCTGGGCGGTGTATCAGTGGTCGATATGGAAGAATTACAAAAGAAAAGTTATAGTACATATAGTACGGACGGTTTGCAAAGCCTGATAGGAGGCTATGCGGGAACTGTTTGGGGACAATGGCCACTCATTCTGGTCGATGGAGTACCCCGAGACGCATCGGATGTACTTCCTTCGCAGATTGAAAGTATCACGGTGATGAAAGCGGCCAGTGCAGTGGTGCTTTATGGCAGCCGTGCCGCAAAGGGGGCCATTCTTATTACGACCAAACGGGGTGAAGACAAGCCGTTGGCTATTGATATGCGTGTCAACACAGGCTTCTATGTGCCGAAATCTTATCCCAATTATTTGGATGCCGCTTCATATATGACACTCTACAACGAGGCTTGCGTCAATGACGGGAAGTCACCTCTTTATAATGAGTCCACTATCTACAATACGGCGGCAGGTAACAATCCTTACCGTTATCCTGACTTGAGGTTTTTCAATGATGATAACCTGCGTAAGACTTACAATCAGACGGATGTGACGGGAGAGATAAGCGGTGGAAACGGCAATGCCAAGTATTATGCTAATATGTCATTGGTCTACAGTAACTCGTTGCTGAAATATGGCGATACGAAGGATGACAGTTATCTGAAGTTCAACTTGCTGTCGAACGTAGAGTTGAAGATTACCGACTGGCTGAAATCAACAGCGAGTGTGGGGGCTATCTTCCAGAATAACAAGAATGCCAGTAGTGGATTTTGGTATGACTCCGCCAATCTGCGCCCTAACTGGTTTTCGCCTCTTTTGCCCATTGACCAGATGGACATGAATAACAGCGATATAGCGGCTATGGTTCAGAATAGTGGAAATCTTATTGACGGTCAATACCTAATTGGTGGTAAGTCGACCAATATGACCAATTCTTTTGCCAATATGCAGGTGGGTGGTTACGATCGTTTGAAGTACCGTGACTTTATGTTTAAGATCGGACTGGACGCTGATTTGGATATGATTCTGAAGGGACTTTCGTTCAAGACAATATTTGATATTGACTATTGGGACTATTATTCCGAGCAGTATAACAATACGTATGCCGTTTACGAACCGACTTGGAGTAACGTGAACGGAAAGGATATGATTGTAGGACTGACAAAATACAATCTTGACAAGCAGTCGACGAATGAAACGGTTGGTGCCTCAAGTACTGCGCAAACCATTACTTTTAGTGCGCAGTTCGACTATCAAAATCAGTTTGCTGATGTACACAATGTGGCCGCCTCTTTGGTCGGTTGGGGTTTTCAGAAGCAGGAGGGAAAGGATGCCGACAACGACGGTAGTGCCTACCATCGTACTAGCAACGTGAACCTTGGGTTGAGTGCCCAATATAATTATGACCGGCGTTACTATGCTGACTTCGGAATGGCACTGGTTCACTCGGCCAAACTGGCGGAAGGAAACCGTAATGCACTGTCGCCCTCTATCGCTTTGGGCTGGCGGATGAGTAAGGAGAAATTCATGAAGAATGTCAGTTGGATTGATGACCTGAAATTATCTGCCGCTTACACTGTGCTCCACCAGGATATTGATATCAGTGACTATTATCTTTACAATAGTACATTCAATAATCAAGGCGCATGGTTTCAGTGGAAAGATGCAGGACAGGGAGGTTGGTATTATTCTTATAAAAGAGGCGCGAACGAGGACTTGAGGATGATTACTCGCAAAGAAGCGCGTGTTGGTATAGAAGGGGCTTTGTGGAAAGGATTGGTGAAGTTTGATGTCAACCTTTTTACGCAAGATACCGATGGAGGATTAATTAGCGGGTCTACCATTTATCCTTCCTATTATAGTTCGGCAGGTCTGACTCCCTATATGAACTTTAATAGGGATCGTCGCCAAGGATTGGATTTCTCGCTCTATCTCAACAAAAAGATCGGTCAGGTGGACGCGACATTGGGATTTGTGGGCACCCTCTACAGGAGCAAGGCTCTGAAACGTGACGAGACGAAAGAGTACGACTATCTCCGTTCGCAAGGTAAGTCACTTGATGCCTCTTGGGGATATGTATGTGAAGGTTTCCTTACGCAAGAGGACATTGATAATGGATATACATCAACGTTGGGAGATGTTCGGGCCGGAGACTTGAAGTATCAGGACATCAACGAGGATGGCAAGATAGACACTAACGACCAGATGGTATTGGGTAATGGCGGAACGCCTTTCACTTTCGGTCTTAACCTGACACTGAAATGGAAGGACTTCATATTCTATGCCATGGGAACAGGACAGACCGGTGGAATCTCTTACAAAAATAACTCTTATAATTGGGTATATGGCGACAGAAAGTACTCGGAAGTGGTATGGGGAAGATGGACGCCTGAAACAGCGGCGACTGCTACTTATCCGCGTCTGACCACAACCAGCAACAACAACAACTTCACGAACTCTACGTTTTGGATGTACAAGACTAATCGGTTTAATCTTGACCGCGTACAGCTCACTTACGTGATGCCCGGAAAATGGTTCGATAATAAGGTTGTGAAAGGTGTAAGCATCTATGTGAGCGGGCAGAATCTGCTTACCATCTCCTCCGAACGTAAATATTTGGAAATGAGTGTAGGCTCTTCTCCGCAGTGCAGATTCTACAATCTGGGTGTGACGGCTAATTTTTAACTGCTAAACTAATAATTGACGAATAATATGAAAAAAAATATCATACTTGCCCTGTTGGGAGGCGCATTACTGTTTTCAAGCTGTGATGACCTTTTCAGTCCAGCCAAGGAAAACTTCAAGACTTTGGATCAGATAGAGACTGAACCCGATTTCGGAAAAAGCTTTCTGATACAGGGATATAGTCGTATGCCCGGCTACTATCAAGACAATGATTATGCTACCGATGATGCCGTGACAAACGATATGGACAACGGATGGCTCAAAATGGCGACCGGCACATGGACTTCGAATAATAATCCTACTTCACGGTGGAATGACTCCTATGCGGCTATCCTTTATCTGAACCAATTTCTCGAAAATGGTCAGAATATCGATTACGTAAATGACCCTGCGGTGACCGAACTGCTTCGTATGCGTACCAAAGGGGAAGCTTACGGACTTCGCGCGCTCCACATGTATCTTTTGCTCCGCGCCCATGCCGGATATACGGAAGACGGAGAACTGATGGGTGTTCCTATTATTAACGAGTTTCTGGAATCGGATGCAGATTTCAATATTCCCCGCTCGACGTTCATACAGTGCGTGCAGCAGGCACTTGATGACTTGAAGCTGGCGGAAGAATATCTTCCAGATGACTATAACAATATTTCGAGTAATGCGGAAGTCCCAGAAAAGTATCGTTCCATTACTACCTCATGGGAACTTTACAACAGGGCGATGGGAAATGATGCCCGTCAGTTGCTCAACGGGATGATTGCCAAGGCCATCCGCTCGCGGCTTTTACTGATGGCAGCAAGTTCTGCTTTCCAAAATGCCGACAATACTATTACTTGGGCGGATGCGGCGGATGCGGCGGCACAGGTGATTGATTTAAAAGGCGGATTGGATGGCTTGGCGGACAATGGAGTGACCTATTACACCAATACGGATGAAATAAATAATTTCGCTGAGGGAGTGAATCCCAAGGAGATGATTTGGCGTAATAATGTTTCAAAAGATCATTCTGATACGGAATCTAATTTTTATCCTCCTACATTGTTTGGTAGCGGTAGAATGAATCCTACCCAAAACTTGGTTGACGCATTCCCTATGGTAAATGGCTATCCTATTACCGAAGGAGCCGGTGGCTACAGCGAATCCAATCCGTATGAGGGGCGTGATCCCCGACTGGCTACTTATATTATTTATAATGGAGCGAAGGAAGGACCGTCTAATACCACTATTTATACGGGTAGCAAAGCGGGTACGGATGATGGTCTCAATGTGCTTTCCACAAGTACTCGTACCGGATACTATATGAAAAAACGTTTGATTATGTCGGTTAACTGTAATCCTGCTTCAAAAAATGGTCAGACACATTACGACCCACGTATCCGTGTCACGGAAATTTTCTTAAACTATGCTGAGGCTGCTAATGAAGCTTGGGGACCCACAGGTAAAGGCACGCACGCCTATTCCGCTTATGATGTTATTAAGAAAATCCGCCAGCGTGCAGGTGTAGGCGGTACGGATGATCCTTACTTGGAAGTTTGTGCTGCTGATCCGTTAAAGATGCAACAACTTATCCGTAATGAACGTCGTTTAGAACTCTGTTTCGAGGGATTCCGTTTTTGGGATCTTCGTCGTTGGAAAGCTGATCTCAACGAAACGGTTCGTGGTGTGGATATCAATGGTTCTGCCATCACATCGGTCGATGTGGAAAAGCGTGCATTCAAGGATTATATGTACTATGGACCGATTCCTTATAGTGAAATCTTAAAGTACAGCAATCTGAAACAAAATAAAGGATGGTAAATATGAAATTCAATGGAATGGTTATGAAAAAGAAATACGATATAAGAACACTGGTGATTGCTTTGTTGGGTGTGGTCGCAACCACTTCATGCGAAAACGGCAATCCTGAATTTGATGATTTCGATTATCAAACGGTTTATTTTGCTTCACAAACACCGGTGCGTACGGTGGAGTTGGGCAATGATCCTCAATGGGATTTGACGGATGACAATAATCATTGTGTCCGCATTAAGGCAACCATGGGTGGTTCTTACGGTAACAAAAAAGACATTGTGGTGGGTTATGTAGTAGATGAGTCTCTTTGTGAGAATCTTTATTTTTCGGAAGACAATAAACCAACTGGTAAAGTTGTTCCCTTGCCTTCTACTCACTACCGGTTGACCGATGATAAATTGCGTATTAATAAGGGTGAAATCTTGGGCGGTGTGAAAGTGGAACTAACTGACGCTTTCTTCAACGATACTAAGTCTTTGAGTAATACGTATGTGCTTCCATTGCGTATGATCAATATTGAACAGGGGGCGGATCGTATCCTTGAAGATAAAGATTATGTACTTTATGCCTTGAAGTATGTCAATCCTTGGCATGCTCATTACTTACGTCATGGTATTGACAAGGTCGCTGTAGACGGGGTGGCTACTGAAGTAGAACGCCATGAGCAGTATGTGGAGAATGATGAACAAGTTGCAACCACCACTACAGGCTATTTGGAGAATATTCTTCCTATTACTTATCAGGATAAGGCTGGTGAGAACTACGTGGTAAATCTGAAACTTACATTTCAGGCCGATGGAACTTGTACCGTAAGCAGTGCCACGGATAATGTGACGGCAGAAGGTGAAGGTAAGTACGTTGCTTTGGGCGAGAAAAATAGTTTTGGAGGTAAGGATCGCGACGCGCTTTATTTGAATTATACAGTGAATATTCCGGAAAAGAATACTACTTATCAGACTGTAGATACATTGGTGATGCACTATCGAGGCATTACTCAAGAGCATTTTACTCCGGTGGAAAATTAACATCTATAAATGATAAAGATATGAAATACATCAATAAAATAGCTTTATGCGCTCTTTCTGTGGCATGCGTGTCTTGTGTCGACCAATATGACGCAACTATTGCTGTGCCCGAAAAACCGACAGATGTGGCTACGCAGGAATATCTCAATACGTTTGACTTATTAAAGTCTTACATCAATCGTAATACTAATTCTCCCTTCCGACTTGCCGCTACCGTTTCTCCGGCAGACTTCCAAGCGAAAGGATTGGCATATTCAACACTTGTGAATAATTTTGAAGGAATTGACATCAATGAGGCATATATTCCTGCCGATATGCAAGATACTGATGGTACATATGATTTCACTGATGTGAAATCTATCGGCAATGCTGCGCAAGAAGTCGGGGTCACTATTTACGGTGGAGCTCTTTGCTCTAATCAGGGGCAGCCTGTTGCTTATCTGAATAAATTGATTGCACCGGAGGTTATTCCTGTTGTGTCCGAAAAAGGCACTACTATATTCTGTGACTTCGAGAGTGATGCAATAGGCACGACTTATCCTTCCGTACAAAAATTTGATGATGACAGGATTACCATTGAAGTTGCTCGTGATCCTGCCGGTAGTGATGGGAAAGTGCTTCAGGTAGGTCCTAAAAAAGAAGTTAGCGAATATCATCTGCCTATGTTGGATGTGAAGCTACCGGCTGGTAAGACACTGGGTGATATGAAAGAACTTATTTTTGATGTCTATTGGGACGGCAGTGGCTCTGACGCGGACTTACGTGTTTATATTCTACCTCCTGGATGGACTAATAGAGATCAGTACAGATCACAGGTCAGCGGTCTCAATAGTAGAGGGGTTACGAAAAATAAATGGGCGCGTAAGGTTGCTATTCCTATTGAGAGTGAAAGTTGGTTTGCTTCACTTAAAGGTCTCACAGAGTTCCAAATTGCTATTGGTCTTTGTACAGGGAATCCGATGCTTTATTTCGATAATATCGGATTTACTTGGGAAACAGTGGCTAATGGTGCTACTACCATTAATTTTGAGGCAGATGAATTGGGTACCAGTTATCCTATGACCAATGGCAATCAAGCAATAGTAGAAGAAGATCCTGATGGGAAAAGCGGCAAGGTATTACATGTGGGAACTAGTGAGAGTTTTTGTAACTATACTTATCCGAAATTTAATGTAAAATTAGAAAATGGCATGACCTTGGGCGATTATAATTCCATCTCTCTCGATATGTACCTCATTGGTAGTAAAAATGGTAAATTTGGTTCAGGTATGAGAGTGGTGATTAACGGTACAGAACTCAATTGTGGTTGGGGACCAGCAGTTTTCGGCTGTTCGGACAATGTTTGGGGACGTGGACTCATCAATATTTCACTTTTGAAAGAGGGAGAAGGTACCACAGGAGAAGGAAAGGTCGTTATCCCGACAGAGTTGGCAAGTTTGAATGAGTTTGAAATGGCTATAGGGTCTGGTTCCGGTGAATGGCATGCTTACATTGACAATATCAGTTTTCATTGGCAGAAGGAGGGGGGAGATATTGTTATTGAAAAAACTCCCGAAGAAAAAAAGACTATTCTTACTTCAGAACTCGGAAAGTGGATTACCGGTATGGTTAAGGCTGGAGGTGAAAATATCACGATATGGGATGCGATATGCGAACCGTTAGATGATACAAATGATGCGAAGACCTTTAAATGGGCTGAATACTTGGGTGATAAGGAATATGCACGTACGGCTGTAAAGATAGCGCGCGAATCATCTGAAAGTGAAATCAAACTTTTTATAGGCAATTCTTTCAATCAGTATAATGATATTGTGTCATCAATTGATAAACTTGTGGCTATGGTCAATGAATGGCAGGAGGATAATGTTACGGTTATCGATGGCTACAATATTCGTTTACAGGCTATTTATTCCGAAAATGCGGATGAATTAGAAGCTAGTAAAAAACAAATCACAAAGATGCTTGAGCAATTGGCGGCTACAGGAAAAGCTGTCCGTCTTTCCAATCTTAGTATGATATATGAAGACACGGCAGGTAATTTTGTATCTACCTCTAAAATAGCGTCCGTACAGCGTGAGAGGGCTGCGAAATATATGGAGTTTATCATTAAAGAGTATTTCCGTATCATCTCGCCTGAAAACCAATATGGTATATCGTTTTCCAGCATGACCGAGACAAGTGGTGGCAGTAATATCTGTCCGTGGACTTCAGGCTATGGGCGTACGGAGATGTACGAAGGTATTGTGAATGGATTGAAGAATAAATAATAAAGAAATAATACCCATGAAACAAAGAGTTGAAAAAATACGCATTGTGGCCTATATGTTTTTTGCTTTCTGTCTTCTGACTTTGGCAGGATGTAAAGATGATGATGTGGAAGTGGCTCCTGCAGGAAGTGCTAGCATTAATAAAACGGTAGAAGAAATAAATACCAATCTTAGAGCTTTACAGAAACTGATTGTGGCTAAGGTGGACAATAAGGATGTGAAGTTTTGTACTCAGATTTCCAATTCCACCTATCGGGTGGAATTGGGTGATGGAAATAGCTTTAGCTTCCTCACGCGTGTTACTACATTAGGTGAAAAGGAGGGGCCGGCATACTCTCCAGTAGTGAGTGCTTTACAGAATGGTGATAGTTACTATTGGACTTTGGATGGCAATTACCTTACGGTTGGCGGTAAAAATATGGAAGTTGTTGACGGGGTAGTGCCTACGGTAAGCATTGATGGTGAAGGATACTGGACTGTGGCTTGCGGTGGAGAGGTGCAACGACTCGCACAAAAAGTGGAAAATGGAACTGTAAAAAGCCTTTTTGGAGAGGTGGATCAGACTAATACGAAAGAAGTGAGATTTTTTCTTCGTGGTGACATACCGAGCTTATCTCTTGTCAGAACTGATGGGGGGGGCGGAGATCCTATTCCGCCTACCAATACGCCGCGCCGTCCCATTTCGCCCGATCATCCGGCTTGGCTGATTCATATTGATACATGGAATACTCCTGATCCGCAGGCTATTATTGATCTGATACCGGAAGATATCCGTCCGTATGTTATTTTCAATATTTCGCTTTCTATCAATCATGATGGTACGACAGGAGCATGGAAGAATCTGGAATATGGTTATGAGACGGCTAAATCATGGCTTAGGACTTGTGCAGAAAACAATGTATGGGCTATGATACAGCCTGCAAGCGGTGGATTCAGTCATTTCCCGGATTACTCAAGTTATGCGGATATGGAGAGTGAAAAAAGCGTATTTTATGAATTTTATCGAGACTATCCTAACTTTGTCGGTTTTAACTATTGTGAACAGTTCTGGGGATTTGATGATCCGTATTCTGTAACTTATCCACAAAGGCTCCAACATTGGACTCACCTGATGCAGTTGAGTCACAAGTACGGGGGATATTTAGTGATTAGTCACTGTGGTTCAGGAGAATACTCTTCCAGTGTTGCTCCGTTGGCTATGTTGAAACGTGATGCGACCTTGGCAGCTATGTGTAAACAGCATCCCGAGAATCTGATTGTCTGTGAGAAATTTACTTCCACAGCCGGATTTTTTGATATTGAAAGTGCTTGTCTTGGCATCTATCTTTCTGGTTATGCCGGACAATATGGAATGCGTTTCGATGTGTGTGGATGGCCGGATGAGAAGGTTTGGAATGGAGATGCAGGATTTCAGACACCGGCTGGCGCTATCCCGATGATAGAACACATTATGCTGACTGGACAAACGGTGTATGACGGCCCCGAATTGATTTGGACGGAGGACTTTAAAGAGGTGAAAGAGCAAAGTGCAGGTGATGGATATACGAAACGGGCTTGGGAGAGATTCCCTCAATTTGATAATATTAATATAGATATCTATCGTAAGATTATTGACGGAACCATTCGTATCATGACCCGTAAAGAGGTAATAGACCGCACGAAGTTCATTGTTATCAATGATATCAGTCCGCAAGGTGGTACTTTAGACCCCGGTTATCTGACTCCGGCCACTTTATTTGAGGGACTTTATCGATTGGATGAAGATGGAAATCAGAATAAGAATATTCTCTATTTTAAGAAAACCGGACGTTATCCTACCATTCCAATGGCGATGGATCTGGCAGATGAACTTGCTAACTCGTTTATTTATAAGATCAATGCCTCTCAATTTAATGGCGGTTGGGATAACATACAATTGAAACAGGGTAAATTTAACCGAGTTTTTCCGGAGGAGTATACTGGTGAGATGTATGCCGGGCGTCATGAAAACGGATGGGTCGTTTATAATCCGTTGGCCGGTGTGCGTAATGCTTCCATTCCTTTCAAATACAATACGTGTGAAAAGATGGAGCTGGGATTTGGTAAATATACTACATCTGTTATTAAGGAATATGCTGATAAAATCGATTTTTATCTGACTAACTATACGACAGAGGGAACCCAGACGACTGATGTTATAAAAATCTATGGGAGCAGTCAAAGACCTACCTATACATATAAAAACCGCATAAATAGTAATTCTTGCAGCGTTAGTGAAGAGTGGGCGGACAATGTGTTCACGTTGACTGTTAAGCATAATGGTGCGGTTGATATTAAGGTGAACTGTGCTGGTATTGCTACCGACCGGGAAACGTCTTATACAATGGCGGGAATATCCGCTCCGATTACCCCTAAAGATTACTGGGGGAAGGATTATGATGGAGCTTGTCAGTATGAGGCAGAACACTTTGAGTATAAAAATGTACAAACGGTTTACAAGAGTGCTGTTAATGATGCCATTCGCTACTACACAGGTATGGGGTATCTTAACTTTGGTACAAGTGCTGATGCCGCCGTACGTGATAGGGTTACTGTGAATGAAGCAGGTACTTACACTATTAAAATTAAGTATAATGCTCCGGTCGCAACGATCAATACAGTTGAACTTTATATTAATGGTTCAAAAATGACTGCCCCAATAATATTCACGCAAACAGATGGCGGTGAAGATCCATGGCAAACTGTTGCGGTCAGCGTATCTCTGGATAAGGGACAGAATACAGTCGAACTGAAGGCCAACAGCTCCGGTGCTGGTGATCTCTACCTTGACAATATGATAGTAGAGAAGTAAAGAAATCACAGTATGGAACAGGTGTCCTGTGTATTTACATGATACCTGTTTCATCAGATTATCAAATATGAACGGACTGAATATAAATTATGAACTATTTTAGAAAGATCGGATTTGTGATAATTATCATGTGGTTGCTTGTGCCTTGTTTACAAGCTCAATCAAGTGACAACGGTGACGGAACTTTTACGAACCCAGTGTTATGGAGCGATGTACCCGATCCTGACGTGATTCGTGTTGGTGATGATTTTTATCTGGTAAGTACGACTATGCATTTGGCACCCGGTGCTCCGGTTATGCATTCCAAAGATCTGGTAAATTGGAAGATAGCTAGCTATGTGTTTGATAAATTGACGGATACACCTAATTATGATTTGAGTGGAGGAACGGCATATGGACGCGGGCAATGGGCTACTTCTCTCCGCTATCATAACGGAAAGTACTATGTTTACTTTTCTCCGAATGATAAACCTTACCGGGGATACGTTTATTCTACTACTGATCCGGCAGGTGGTAAATGGGAACAGGTGGCACGTATTCCGCATTTTCATGATGCTTCTCTTTTCTTTGATGATGACGGACGAGCGTATATCTTTTATGGAACTGGGCAAGTGCGAGAACTGAAGTCGGACTTGACGGGTGTACAACCTGGTGGGGTGGATATGAAGATTTTTGAACGCGATAAAGAGGAAACCGGTTTGTTGGAGGGAAGCCGTTTTATCAAGCATAATGGGAAATATTATTTATTGATGATTTCTTGGCCTAAAGGGAAAAGTCGCAGACAAGTATGCTACCGCGCTGATAAAATCACCGGACCTTATGAAAAGAAGGTGATATTGGAAGATAACTTTGCAGGTTTTCCATACGTGGGACAAGGATGCATCGTAGATGATACGAGAGGAAATTGGTATGCTGTTATTTTTCAGGATCGCGGAGGTATAGGGCGAGTACTTACACTGATGCCTTGCCATTGGAAAGACGGATGGCCGATATTGGGAGATGAAAATGGGAAAGTGCCTTTGGTGATGGAAAAGCCTGTACAAGGATGTCCGAAACGGTCGCTTGTGGTAAGTGATGATTTCAATGATTCTAAATTGAAATTGAATTGGCAATGGAACCACAACCCCGTGAACGAGGCATGGTCACTAACAGAACGTCCCGGTTTTTTACGGCTTAAAACAAACAGAGTGGTAGATAATCTCTTTTTAGCTCCGAATACGATTAGTCAACGAATGGAAGGCCCGGAGTGTAGTGGTGTAGTTGCATTGGATGTAACGCACATGAAAGAAGGAGATGTGACTGGTTTCAGTGCTTTCAATGGGGATGCGGCTCTTTTATCTGTCATAATGAAAAATGGGAAGAAATATCTTATCATGTCTGAAGCCTCTGTCGCTTTGGATAGCTCAAACAAGGCTGTTCTTGGTGTGAAAAATGAGGAAAAGGAACAGGTCAAATTAGCCCAATCTGTCATTTATTTGCGGATTGACGGGGATTTCCGTTTGAAACGTGATATAGCGACTTGCTATTATAGTCTGGATAATAAGACTTGGAAGAGAATAGGTGCTGATTTCAAGATGCGCTTTGATTATCAGAGGCTTTTTATGGGGACTAGGTTTGCTATCTTTAATTATGCTACCAAATCACTTGGGGGATATGTGGATGTGGATTTTTTTGATTATAAAAAGAAACAGGACTAGATAAAGTAAGTTGCCGGTCCTTCCTCTCTCTTTTTTGGGGGGCTTCATGTTCATAGGGTAGTCTAGTTAGTAGAATTCCTTATGTGAGCTCTTTGCCGTTAGTAACCGTAAAAAATGTAGCTTTCCTCTTTACTGATGTAAAAAACATAAAAGCGTAATACGTGCTATTCATGACTTGCAAATGGACATAGGATAGAAAAGGAACTCGTAAATCTCTTGTTTATACCAGAGAAAGAGTTCCAGAAGTTTGTGTGATTATAGCGGATTTGACAGGCAAATAAATGGGCAAGTTTTGTGATTGCCACTACCAGGCAACCTTGAAATTTGAAATAAAAATGAAGATGAAAAAAGTTGGAATACTTATAGTTTTGTCTATTTATGCTTTAATAGTACAAGCGCAGGCAAGTTATCAAAGTAGAGTGATTACTGATACTATTTATAGTAAAGTTTTAAAAGCAAAGCGTGCATATACGGTGTATCTACCTAAAAGTTATGAACAGAGTAAGAAAAAGAAGTTTCCGGTTCTCTATCTTTTGCATGGAATGTGGGAGAAGAATGATGTGTGGGTAAACCGTGGACATGTAAAAGATGTAATGGACTGTCTAACAGCGAGTGGAGAAGCTTGCGAAATGATTATAGTCACTCCTGATGCTGGAGGTGGAGATCCGAATACATATCAAAATGGTTATTTTGATGTGCCGGGATGGAAGTACGAGACTTTCTTCTTTACGGAATTTTTATCGTTCATAGAGGCTTATTATCGTATCATTGGTGATAAATCTCATCGCGCTATTGCAGGGCTCTCGATGGGAGGCGGCGGAGCTACTAGTTATGGTCAGCGTCATTCCGATATGTTTTGTGCAGTTTATGCAATGAGTGCATTAATGGATATTCCGCAAGAGGGAGCAGCTTGTTTTGATGACCCGAACGGAAAGTTGGCAGTATTGACTCGTTCGGTGATAGAGAAGAGTTGTGTAAAATATGTTACAGTATCTGATGAAGAGCGAAAAACAGAATTACGTAGTGTTGCTTGGTTTGTTGATTGTGGTGACGATGATTTTCTGCTTGACCGAAATATAGAGTTCTATCGTGCAATGCGTGGGACGAATATCCCTTGCCAATTCCGTGTACGTGATGGTGGACATACTTGGGAATACTGGCATTCAGCTCTTTATACTTGTTTGTCTTTTGTGAGTCGTTTTGTTCGGATATAATATATTTTTTATTGTTGGGTTAGTGGCTATTAGCCACATACCCGATAATATTTGATAAAAAGAGATTTATTCCAACTCTTCTATTTTAATATCCTTATACCAAAGTTCTGATGCCTTTCCTTCATGAATCTGAAGAGCGATATAGCCATCTTGGCTTATAGTTCCCATGTCTTCGAATGGATTATCAATATATGGTTCTATATAGTCTGTTGTTTTCACTCCATTTAGCCAGATACGAATACGCGGACCTTCGCATCGGATGATATAATCATTCCATTTATTCGCTTTGTAGTTGGCAGGTGTTCCCAATTGAATTCCGAGAAAATCCCAACGGCGTTGCTCGTCATATAGTGCGCCATGTTTCCAGGGGATAATATCTGCTTGGTAACCAATCATTTCGAACAAGCGTTCTGGTATAGTGCAAGGCATACTTCTGAATTGTATTCCTCCATTGTAATCTTTGTCTGTTGATTTGACTTTATATTTCAAGCGTAATTCAAAATTCTTATATGGACGTGTTGTACGTATAAATTGGTTGTGTTCCAAATCTTTATCCATCGATCCTCCTACGATAGAACGTTTTTCTATACGGAAGTGGGCCAGGCTGTTTTCACCATCATTACCTTCCCAACCTTCAAAGTTCTTTCCATTGAAGATACTAGTGCCTTTGAAATGGTTAAGGATATCTATAGGCTGCGATGTAGCTTGCATAGAGGTTGGTATTAGAGTTAAATAGTGCACATCAGGAAAAACTTCACTTGCTTTCAATTTGCCGTTCTTATCACGTTTGATTCCTTTTTGAATGCCATGCAATGAGATGATTACCTTTCCTCCTTGGGGGATTTTTATAATTCCGACTTCGGCAGTCTTATAATCATACCAGGTAAATGTTGGTTTGAATAAAGTTGCCAATTCTTGTCCATCGGCATCCAAGGTCATTGCACTACCTTCGTAAGGCTGCGCATAGCGAATTAATACCTGATAGTTTCCGGGATTTAGATTGGTAGACCATGATATGGTCTGCTCAGGTTTACTCCATGCATGGATGGTGGCCTGTTCTCCATAGCCTTGCAGATTCATATCATTTGATATCCGAGCTACATTTGCATTCAGGCGGATGGAATCACCTAATTGTGCTTTTTTCTCGTTAGCTTTAATAATACTGCCACATATGTCGTTTATATAATTGACACTTTGAATGAGATATGGCATCGGATTATCAAAATCGTGCTCATATTCCAGCATCATCAGAGGTTTGACATGGTTATCATTTAGTGTCTGGAAAATTTCGGGAAGGCGGGCTTTACCTGTACCGCAGGGAACGTCCAATCCGTGAGGACCACATTCACTGACATCACGCATGTGAAAATGATACATTTTACCTATTTTAATATAGCGTTTGGCTATATCATAGGTGTCAAATCCACCGCGCATATAGTGGCCTATGTCTGCTGAAGCTCCTATACAAGGGCCATAGCTTTGGGTGTCTTCGACAGTGAAATCTGGATTCCAATAAGAGGCGGCTTTCGGATGGTTGGTGAATGCCATTTTTACTCCGTGTTTATTCAATATTTCTTCATAGTACGATACAGGTTTTCCTCCTTTATCTGCACGGCGGGGATCTGTAATAATCATCCATCCCATTTCCTTGCAGAATTTTACGATATCCTCAAAGCCTTCACCGCTGCCATTCATCCAATAATAGACGGATTCGCATTTTACACCACTTGTTGTAAGTTTTTGTTTGATACGTTCCATCCATTCTTTGGGCATTCCTGCATAAATTCCTTGCTTGCTTTCCGAGCATATCCGTGCACCGATAGTTGCTTCGATATAATGTAATCCTAAGGCGCGCGCAAGGTCGATTCCTTCAAAGAAAGTATATTTATGAAATGAATAAAACTGTATCCCGATTTTCCATCCTAATTTCTCTGCATTGGGGCAACCGTCAGCAAGACGGCCATAACAGTTATAGGGAGATTGAACAATTTTATTCAAATTTAGATTCTCTGCGGCTTGGGCATGAGACTTTGTACTGATGATAGCCATTAGTCCTATAAATAATATAGAGAGTATTGAAAACAATGTTGCTTTTGAAGCAGTTTGTTGATTACTGAAATTTATGTTCATATATTTTGTATTTGATTGTGTTACTCGGTCAACAAAATGGTGTAAGTCTTAATACAGCCTTTGTAGTCAAAATTTACAATCGCTTTTCTGTTTCTTGAAGTAGCTTGGATGATGTTCACTTTAACATTGGGATCGCTTGAGGAAGCTGAGATCGCAGGTACATCGGTTGTATTTTTAGGAATAATATATTTTACTTCATACTGATTAAATCCGGTAATACCATTTGCATTGGTTGATCTTATCGGTGTAGTTGGTAAATCCACTTTCTTACCGTCAACTATAATCTCTACTGTAGGGACCGTCGGATATTCCAGGCTTTTGCCCTTTTTACTGAAACCTAACCCCTGAAGCACACACAATTTCTCTTTAGAATTACTTTCAGCAACCAAGAAGATCGCGTGTTTTTTGTCCAACTTGTCTACAACTTCAGATACGTCAATCGTATATTTCGTTATTTCCTGAATAGAACCGGCAGGAACAGTGATTTCGCCAATCTTTTTCCCTTTCCAAACACTATTATCCCAAGGTCCGTCCAACCAAATGTTTATTTTGAAAGAAGCATCGGTCATAGGAGTTAGAAAGAGATTGAATGATGTCTTATTCCCCTTTTTGGTTCCTTCAAAAGGTTTTAATCCTTTTTGAGCTTTCTTCAAACCGCCAAAACCAAAATATTTATAACCGATGATATCGCTGCCTCGTACATCTACAGGCATATTATTATCCCAAATATCCCAGGAATCCTGTTGGCTACCGATATTTGATAAATAACAGGCATATCCGGCAGAATAATATTTATATGGCTCCAGTCCAAAGATCTGAAAACCTTCTGAAGTGACTTCCGCACCTGTATATTCACTGCCATTTGTTGCTTTAGCTTCCCATATCCCTTCTTCTGCATAAGGATCGTATCCGTGAATAACTACCTTTCCACCTTCCGCTACGGATTTCTCATCCCATTTGATTGTAACGGGAGCAACCATTGCCTGGCGTGCAAAACCAAATCCGCGTGGAGAACGATGATAGAATACATACCATTGGCCGTTAAGCTCTTGTAGACTGCCATGTGTGTTGTGCGCTCCATTGGTCGCCTGTAATTTACTGCCATCCTGATTGGGAACTATTCCGCGGGAGTCTACAAGTACCCCACCGCTGCGCCATGGACCTAACGGAGAATCACCAAAAGCATAACGGAGGGTTGAATTGGAATTTCCCAAACCATACTCCGGTCCGGAGTATCCGGAAAAGATCATCACATATTTATTACCGATCTGGCGAATAGACGATGCTTCGAAGAAATTGAAATCTTTGGGATTCTGCTCTTTGTACAATGCAGGATAGGTTGTTCCGGCAGGATCTCTTATGATGCCGGAATTGGTACTTGCCGGAATAAAATAAGGGATAATTTCAGTTCCCGGTCTGACAGAATACATCGTATTCTGATCTAGTTGGGCTGCTGACGATCTTTGGAATCCCCAGAATCCGTAAGCACGAAATCCTATTTCATAATCAGGATCATTGGGATCTGTGATGTTTTCAACAAAGACGGATGGATCGAATCCAAGAAAGCTACCTGGAAGTGTTCGTGTACCATCTTCGTTCAGATTGATAGGAGTAAAAGGCCCGTCCGGACGGCTACCTTTGCAAACCATAGCCTCACGGTTACGACCACGACTATGTGGAAAGAGGTAATATTCCTTAGTTCCGTCTTTTCTCTTTATTTCAACCAGATCGGGAGCATACATGACGTCCCACTGGTTTTGAACGTGGTATGTAAAGATGGCTCCTTCATCTCGCCAATTGGTCAAATCTTCTACAGGAGCCGACCACATGCGAATATCTGCCCCACAGTAGCTATTGAAACGAACATCGTGTGAACCGATAATGTATATACGATATTTGCCGGGATTATCCGGGTCCTCAAATACACGGGGCTCTCCGTCGGGAAGATGTTCCCAAAGCGGCAGATAAGGATTCCCCGTGCCTATGATGTTAAGTTCTTTGTTATTCTTGTTGGCTCCTACCATATTTTGAGTAGTGAGTAGTGTCATTGCTATACATAATAGAATTGTATACAGCATTCCATCGTTTTTTCTGTTCATATTTGCTGAAATTTTGTTTCAGGCAAAGTTAGTCTGTTATTTATAGACTATGTTTTAATTTTGCATCTGATTATTTCACAGAGGTTACTGTCGGTTTCATTTTATATCTTTCATGTTACATTAAGCTATATTTGCTCTCCTTTTGTATCCGTATTTTTAATTGTTTGTCAAATTGAATTTTAAAGGAATACATAAAATAAAAGGCTCTTTCTTACTGCCTTTAATAAATCTGTGTGATGTTAATTCCCTATTTAATAATAAGTGAAGATTCTCGTTACTTCTTAGCTACCAATACTATATTATTAATATCTACTTTTTCCTTTTTCCCTATTCCAATAGAGATCTTCGTAATAGTGCCCGGAACTATACTGATAATGCTGTTCTTTTCATCTTTAAAAATTATACATAGCAGAATCAAAGGTGGGTATAACTAAGATTGTCAAGTTTGTGTTGACGGATGAAATTGATTAAGCATTTTTGGTGTATAATTTATCTCTTATTCGTGAAGTTATTAATCGTAAAAGTCTTATCTAGTTTATTATCTCATGGCTTTGAGTGAAATCACACTATTGTGTTTAGGTAATACATCGTGATTTGTGCTCTTTTTATTATCAGCCTTGTCTTCTTGGCAAGTAGCTTGTTTGCGACTGATTAAGTGGGGATAGGGAGAGAAGCTGGTATAGTTACGTTGGGATGCCGGTATTGTTCCATTAAAGTACCGACATTGCTAACTTCCCACGGCCGTGACAAGATCTTCCCACGGCTGTGGTAGGAACTCTTCACGGATGTGGGAAGAAGCTACCACGGCCGTGGTGAATTAAGTATATCGGTATCCTGATCGAACAATAGTGATTGAATGATATAAGTATACCAGTTGTATGACGGATGTTTAATGGGGGCCTGTCGTGAAAGGTAAGTAAAGCTGGATTGATCTTTTTATCTACTTTCTCTTTTGCTTTTCGATTCGTTCATAAACAGATAAGATCTCTTGTAGCCTCCGTAGTCTACGACTAGCTTTTCAAGCACGATACCCGGATCAAGAGGTTTGAAAGTGATTGTCTGCATACCGTCTGATGTGTTCGGTACATTCAGTTTTGCTTTTTTCTCAACGATGCGTCGTGCGACTGTCGGATAGTATATGCTGTATACATTTTCAGGAAGCTCGTTTAAGTTATGATTGAAATTGATCGTCTGATCCTTTCCTCCTTCAAATCCGATACTATACTCATGTCCTTTGCGATCGTGGAAAGCAAGAGTTGATTTGACTATCACATGGACAGTCACCTTGTCAATTCCTTTAGGCAACTTTATCTTGTAGGAGATAGAAGCTCCGTCAGTAGGTTGTGTGTAAGGCATCAGAGCCATGCCACTAAGGGTACGCCCCATATAAGGAATCACTGTCCATTCCGTATCAGGCGCTGCTTTAGCGCTGTAGTAATGTTCGGCTTCTATGGCTATATATCCGTCTTGTCCGGTGAATACGTATCCGCCGACAGCCTTTTCCGGATTTTCGATTCGGTAGATTTTAGGCAGTGTATCAGCGGGGAAGTTATCATTCCATGAGGTATAACCGATATGTTTCTGAATCATCATATTCTTCCATTTGCCGCCGGACATAATGTTGTTATAATCGTCACTCAACGCTTTATCCCGTGCAAAAGCCTGTTCCACTTTATCTGCCCATTCGTTAGCTTGCGGATTGTTTTCTTTATACAATTTATGGTTCATGGCTTGTGCATAATACATTTCGTACAGGTTTGCCATGGCTTGAACGGGGAAGAGGATTAATTGCTTGTAGGCATCTTTATATTCCGGTTTCAGTGATATGTATTGTCTCAAAGCTTCCGCTTCCAGTTTCAGATATTCATCAGATACT